>ENA-UOWO01002510-UOWO01002510.1-activated-sludge-metagenome-genome-assembly--contig:-NODE-2510-length-22543-cov-4.700818_pt1 | contig 22543 bp, 16 predicted proteins | sample MGYA00238148_ERZ761564 | MGnify/ENA primary metagenome ERZ761564 (study PRJEB28885, sample SAMN05720194) | activated sludge metagenome | isolation source: Anaerobic digester | place: USA... | reverse complement strand
CTTTTTATTCTTGGGAATGTCAATATACTTTAGACAGTAAGAAAAGTGTTAAATGTACTAGTAGACAAATAATTGCTTCAAATAAAAAAGTTCCAGCTACTAGTATAAAAGTTACTCCGTCTAGTTTATCAATGAAAGTTGGTGGACATAAAAATTTAACCTATACCTTAACCCCCAACAATTCTACCGATAAAGTTAAATGGACATTACTTAATAACAGTTACAAAAAATTAGTAACATCAAAAATTATTTATCCAAAGTGTGTCAATGGAACCACTGGAGCTCAATGTGTCACTCCAACTAATCGTTCAAAACTTGAAATTACCGCCATCAAAGCAGGCACTCTTGATATAATGCTAACCACCACTAGTGGTAAAAAGACATACGCAAAATTGACTATAACTAAATAATTTTCTAAAAAATTATAAAAACACAACTATTCATTCTAAATGAAAGTTGTGTTTTTTAGTCCAAATTTTGCTCAAATTAAACACAAAAGCCTATCAACTGCTATAATACTTCCATGCAAAAAATCATTAAATTTTTAAAGGAAGTTGCAGTTGAATTTAAAAATATTACCTGGCCCAAAAAGGACACTTTAATTCAGCTTACAGTTGTGGTAATATCAATCTCGATTATCATCTCCCTTATTTTAGGTGGATTTGATTATCTTTTTACTAAATCAATCGCCCTGCTGGGCAACACAAACAATCAAATAGCTGTACCTACTCAAGTGCAGTCATTAGAAAATTCAACCATTCCACTCCCCACAGTCGCTTCTACTGCTGGTGAAACTAAATAACAATATGCCAAAAACATCCACTAAAACCAATCAAAGAGAATTTCTCTTTAAACTCTCTTCAAAAGAACCTTCTTTTGACGCCGCCTGGTACGTCATCAACACTTATTCTGGTCATGAATACAAGGTAATTGAAGCTCTTAAAACTAGAATAAAAACCATGGGTCTTGAAGATCAAATTTTTCAAGCCATTGTTCCTATCCAAAGTAAAATGGTTATCCGTCGAGGTCAAAAAGTTAAATCTCAAGAAAAAACTTTTCCTGGCTATGTTTTAGTTCAAATGTCTTTAAGCGATGATTCTTGGGTAACTGTTCGTACTACTCAAGGAGTCACCGGTTTTATTGGTATCGAAAACAAACCTCAAGCCATCTCTCAAGCCGAAGTTGACCGAATTTTACACACCACTGAAGAAGACAAACCAAAATACGAAACTCCTTTTGCTACCGGTGATATAGTCAAAGTCACTAGTGGGCCTTTTGCTGATTTTATCGGTACTATTGATACTATTGACCAAGAAAAAGGCAAAATTCGTGTCTTGGTTTCCTTTTTTGAGAGAGAAACTCCAGTCGAACTCGACTTTTTACAAGTTACCAAAGAGTTGTAATTTCTACTACTCACCAATTTACTAATTTACTACTTAACTAATTCACTAAATAACTAAAACTATGGCCAAAAAAATTAAAGCAATCGTTAAAATCGCAATTCAAGCTGGTAGCGCCAATCCCGCCCCTCCAGTTGGAACCGCCCTCGGTCCTCATGGTATTAAAATCATGGATTTTTGTAATGAATTCAACGAAAAAACTAAAGAATCCAGAGGTTCAGTTATTCCTGCTATCGTCACTATTTTTGAAGATCGTACTTTTACTTTTATTCTAAAAAAGCCTCCAGTCCCCGATATGATCAAAAAGGCTGCTGGTATTGAAAAAGGCACAGGAACTGCGGGCAAAGAAAAAGTTGGCAAAATTACTATGTCCCAAGTTGAAGAAATTGCCAAAAATAAAATGCCTGACTTAAATACCAAAGACCTTGAGGCCGCCAAGCGCACTGTTGCCGGCACCGCCCGATCAATGGGTGTTGAAGTAATAAACTAATTATCTAATTTACTAATTAACTAATAAACTAAATTATGAGCAAAACCACTCAAGAAAACAAAAAGAAAGCTCTAAAAGAGCAAGAAAAAGTGGAAGTTCAAAGCAATGAAGGACAAAATCCTGAGCTTGCCGAAGGACAAAAGGCCGTAGTAGAAGAAACAAACGTTGAAAAAAACCCAACCGAAACTTCAGATAACACCGCCGAATCCACCGATAAAAAAGTTAAAACCGCCAAAGTCCGTGGCAAAAAATATCTTTCAGCCAAGAAAAAAGTTGACGTTACTAAATATTATCCCCTCAAAGATGCCGTTAAACTAGTTCAAGAAACTTCTTTGTCAAAATTCGATGGTAAAGTTGAAGCCCACGTTACTGTATTAGATATTGGTAATATCGGTGAAATCACCTTCCCTCACCTTGAATCTGTCGGCAAAAAAGTCGTTGTCTTAAACGATACAATTTTGGCCGAAATTAAAGACGGAAAAATAAATTTTGATATTTTAGTTGCCAGTCCATCAACTATGCCCAAGCTTCTTCCTTTTGCCAAAATTTTAGGACCCAAAGGCCTAATGCCAAATCCTAAAAATGGCACTCTCACCGACGACACCCAAAGTGCCGCCAAAAAGCTATCTGTAGCCAAAACCATTGTCAAAACTGAAAAGAAAGCTCCTGTCGTTCACATAGTCGTTGGTAAGGTTTCTCAATCAGTTGAAGAACTCTCAGCCAATATTAGTGAGCTTATTTCAGTCATCAAATCAAACAAGATCAAAAAATTAGCTCTCTGTGCCACCATGGGACCATGTGTTAAGGTTGAGGTTAAGTAAAAACTCAACCGAAATCCCGCAACGGCGGGATCGAAGTCAAATAATTTATAGTTATTCAAACCCTCTCAAAGTTTTTGAGAGGGTTTTTTGGTAAAATTAACCAAAATCATGACCTATTCTTCAGTTACCCCCAAAAAGAATTCAAAAAACCTCGTTTTTCTTCACGGTTGGGGTGGATCTTGGCAATCATGGTACCCAATTCTTGAACGCCTTAAAAACGATTTTAATCTCTATGCTCCAGATCTTCCTGGGTTTAGTAATGAACCTATTCAAATACCTTACCATCTAGATAACTATGTTGATTTTGTAATTAATTTTTTAAAAGCCCAAAAAATTAAAAACCCAATTTTAATCGGACATTCTTTCGGTGGCGCTATCGCCACTAAAATTGCCGCTGACCAATGTTTCCCGCTAGAAAAAATAATTCTAGTCGACGCAGCCGCTATCCGTCATCCCTATTCCCCTCGTCAAAAACTGACCATTAATACTGTCAGTTCTATTAAAAAAATTCTTTCCTTACCAATTATAAAAACCATTCTTCCTCCAATTCAAAAAATATATTACCGTGCCACCCATCAACAAGATTCCGACTACGCCGCCCTCAAAGATCAACCCATACTCCAAAAAACCTTTCAAAATCTTATTCAACACGATTTATCAAAAATTCTTCATCTAATAAAAATCCCGACTTTGGTCGTTTGGGGAGAAAACGACCTCTCTACTCCACTTGATGATGGTCAAAAAATTAATTCTTTAATTCCTCGATCCAAAATTATTGTTTACAAAAACAGTTCTCATTTTTCCTATTTAGAAAATCAAGATATTTTTGTCACTGATATTAAAAAATTCATAAACTCATGAAAACTCGTAATCTAATTTATCTTGCCCAACTTGAAGAATACGACATCAACCGAATTAAATTGTGGTTAAAAAATAATCCCAAAAAAACAGTTGAAGAAATCAAACACCACCTCATTTGGACCCCAAAAACTATCTTTATTTATATTAAAACTGTCTTTCTTAGTCTATTTATGAAAAATGAAAGAGCTTTATTGTTTGTCCTTCGGCTTTTGACACCATTTGATACACTTATCAAAAAAATAATCGTCTCTCTCGCCACTATTAAATATAAACTTTGCAATCACAACACCCTAACCATTGGCATTACCGGTTCATGGGGTAAAACCACTGTCAAAGAAACCCTCTATTCTATTCTTAAACAAAATCCAAATGTTGTTTTGACTCCCTCAAATCACAATACCCTTTTAGCCATCGCCAAACAGGCTTTATTTTTATCTCCCAAAACTAAAATCTTTATTTGTGAAATTGGTGCCTATCAATTAGGTGATATTAAAAAGGTCTCTGAGATTATTCGACCCAAAATTGGTATTTTTACCGCTCTTGGACCCATGCACTTAGAGCGTTTTGGTTCTCTTGATAATATTTTGAAAACCAAAATGGAATTAGCCGAAAGTCTTCCTAATACCGGACTCTTTTTCGCCCCTCAAAATCTTTTATCAAAAATAAAAACTTTTTCTCTTCCAAAAAATGTTAATTATTTTAAAAATTATCAAGAAATCTATTATTTTTTAGGCCACCAATTTAATATCTCCAAATCAGATATCGACAATACTCTAAAATCTCTTCCACCAGTCGAACATCGTCGTCAAATTATTAAAAATGGTCCAATAACCATCATCGACGACGCTTACAACTCTAACCCCGCTGGCTTTAGATTAGCTCTTGATACTCTCAAAAACATCCAATCTGATACTAAAATTTTAATTACTCCGGGAATGATAGAAATGGGTAGTCTCCAATTTGAAGAAAATCAAAAAGCTGCCTCTTATGCCGCTTCAATTTGTGATCATATTATTATTGTCGGTCAAACTAACCAAAAAGCCCTCACAAAAGGCACCCAAGAAGCTAAAACAAAAGTGAAAATTCATCCCGTTCCCAACCTTAAGTCAGCCAACGAGTTACTCCCCTCTATTATGTCCAAAAATTCTGCTATTCTCTACGAAAACGACCTCTCTGACCAGTATTTTTAATACTTACTTCCCTTACTCGTCTTTTTCAACAGCCCCGAATCGTAAACATAATTAATTTTATTTCGTTTATTATATCTTTCAAACCCCAACTCTATTAATTTATCCAACATTTTGGCAAATGGATAACCTGATTTTTCCCAAAGATAAAACGATAACGATCCCGGAAGGGTATTAATTTCATTTATATAAACTATTTCTTTTTTTATGTTTACCAAAAAATCAATTCTTGCCACTCCTGATACCCCCAAAGCCTTAAAAGCTCTCAAAGCATAACTCTGAATTTGTTTGGTCAATTTATCACTAATTGGCGCTGGTACTAATCTTGATAAATTAGCCATTCCCTTGGTTTTACCACCCTTCATATATTTGTCTTCGTACGACAAAAGTGTATTATTTTTGATTGGCTGCTCACAGACAGACACTTGGACTTCTTCATACCCCATCACTGACACATTTATTTCATCAATATCTTTCAAACATTCTTCAATCAAAATTTTAGTATCAAATTCTTTAGCCACATCAATTGACCACTCCAACTCTTTTTTGTCATACGCCATATTTATCCCGACACTCGACCCCAAATTGGCCGGCTTCACACACATTGGATAACCAATTTTCTTCTCTAGATTTTCAATTATTCCATTTTTATTTTCCGAATAATCTTTTACTAAAAACCATTCGTATTTGACCACTGGCAAGCCTTCTCTCTCATAGACTGCTTTTTGAATGACTTTATCCATTCCTACTGCTGCCGCAGTTACTCCACACCCGGTGTAAGGTACATTTGCCATCTCCAGCATCCCCTGCAAAGTTCCGTCTTCTCCATAAGTCCCATGAATTGCCGGAAGGATAATATCAAACTCAATTGGTTTTCTAAAAATCCCATTTATCGGCATTATTTTCATATCCTTACCATCAATCCACGAATGATATTCAGTTAACCCGACTTTATTTTTTAATTCTAAATTTTTATAATTTTCAATTTTTTTTAGAGACTCTCCACTCCACCACTTTCCTTGCTTATCAATATAAATTGGAATAATTTCATATTTATTTTTATCCAAATTTGCCAAAATTTGCATTGCCGTCACTACTGATACCTCATGCTCCACACTTCGACTGCCAAAAATCACTACTACTTTCATTTTATTCATAATCATATTTTACCATCGAACTATTACTCGTCTTATTGATGAATTAATTTTTACCAACAACTCATAAGGAATTGTTTTACACTGTTTTGCCATTTTTGCGATTGAATTCTTGTCTGTTTTGTCATTACTCACCACTTCCACCTCATCAAACAATTTTGCCTCAGTTACCCCCAGGTCAACCATTGTTAAATTCATACAAATTCTACCCACAATTGGATAAAATTTGTTTTTGTATTTTACCCAACCATTATTATTCAATCGAATATCCAGTCCTTCGTAATAACCAACAGGAACTACTCCAATATTGGTGTCTTTCTTCGCCTGCCATGTCCCATTGTAACCGACTTTCTCACCTTTCTTAATTTTTCTCAAAGTCGTAAAACATGATTTAAAACTTAAAACAGGCTTTAATCTTTCAAATTTTTCAAAAATCTCATCACCCTTGCTCAAATTATTTATTCCGTATAATCCAATCCCTAGTCTAATTGCGTTAATTTTAGTGTTTTTGATTTTCAAAGCCCCAGCTGTTGCCGATAAATGATAAAACTTTGGTTTCATTCCATTTAACTCAACAATTTTAGTTGCTTTTTCAAATTCTTTTAATTGACTCCTCAAACTTTTTGAATCAACTTCATCCGCTCCAGACAAGTGAGAAAAAACCCCTTCTAAAATTAATTTTGGATATTGTTTGATCAATCTAACTATATTTTCAACCTGATCAATATTAAAACCTTGACGGTTCATTCCTGTATTTACTTTAAGATGAATTTTAATTTTCTTGTTTAAACTACCTAATTTTCTAATAGTCGTCTCGTCTTGAACCATTATTGATAAATTTTTCCAATTTATTTTTGAAAAATTTTGAGGTAACATTGCCCCCATTATTAATACCGGCCTCGAGGTGATTTTTCTTATTTCTAAAACTTCATGATAACCATCGACAACAAAATATTCAAAATTTCTTCTCATTAAAATTTCAGTTACCTGCCTAATTCCATGTCCATAAGCATTGGCTTTTAAAACCGGCCAAATACTCAAATTGGTGTTTTCTTTAAAAAAATCATAATTAAACAACAAATTTTGTCGCTTAATTTCAACTAAATTTAAAGGTTGATAACCTCTATTAAATTTAAACCACTTTATCATTTTTACCCCCTAAACTCCCTGTCCTTTTTCATCTCCCGTTCTATCAAATGTCGCAAAAATACTGACTTAGGGATCATTCTTTTTTGTGCCACCCAATCTAAATAATTCAAAATCCGAGGGCTGACAAAAAAATTAAATCTCATATCAACCAAAGACTTAGCTTTGTTGATTGACTCTGATATTACCTGTTCTAGATTTGTTTTGTTATATTCTGCCAATATCAGCTTATGATTGACAATACCCTTGACAAAGACCGGATCCATATCGGCTGTGTACATGGCGATTACCGGCTTGTTTTCTTCTAATGCTTTACTCAAAATATAACCCATCGACACGCTGTGCCCCGATATTTCCATCACTACCATATCAGCTCTTTTAATGCATTTTAAGATATTTAAATAATTTTCTTTTTTTGTTTCAAGTGACTCTTTACTCAGATCTTTTATTCCATTCTTTATCCACTTCAAAACTTTATCACTCACCATTTTGTGCTCACTACTAATTATTTTATAAAACCGAGAATACAAATCTATGTCTTTTCCAACTAACCGAGAAGATGCTACAAAATATACCTGCATTAGCCTATTTTACTATAAAAAACTTCTAAATTTTCATTTTATTTTTATAGAATTCTATATCCATTTTAATCACCTCATCCCAAGACTCTTTCAAATTATGATCACTCCCCTCTCGGATATCTAAATAAACCTCTTTATTATATTTTTCCAGTTCTTTTTTAAAATCTTGCTGCCATTTAACTTTACACCAGACATCCGCCGTCCCTTGATGAATCAAAATCGGTGAGTTTATCCAACTATAAAAATTATCAATTGAATAAAGCTTACTGTCATATTCTTTTTCAAAATCCTCAATTCTTTTTTTAACCGTCAACCCACCTTCACTATCATCCATAGTTTCTAAAATGCTTTGAGGAAATGGATTGGTCATTGGCGCCCACAAAACAGTTGGGTAATTTCCCCCAGTAATTTCTAGCACCGACACAGCAATCTGACCACCATTGCTATGTGCCCAAATCCCTATCCGGTCTGGGTCAACATATTTTAATTTTTTTACCGACTCAATTAAATCCAAGACACTAACTGGTTTTTCAAATCTCGCCTCCAAAATATCTTTTGATTCACCATCTGACAGTCCAAATCCCAAAAAATCTAGGCTTATAGTCACAAATCCATTTCTAGCGAACTCATCCGCTGCTTTCCAACTTCCCGACCCAATAAAATACCCCTCACTTTCCGCAAATCCCCTAATCATAATAATTACTGGATATTTTTGGAACACCTGCCTGCCGGCAGGCAGGTTCATCATTCCACTTATTTTTTTTCCATTGCTTTCAAAACTAATTGCTCTACTCTTAAAATTATTTTCTTTTATAATTCCTTCTTCTTTATACTTTTCTACTATCGTCGGTCTGGCTTCTTCCACCACCAACACTTTACCAATTTCATTTATTACCGATGCTTTATTTTCTCTTTTTCTTAAATTCTCAAAATTGTATTGTGCCAAATAACCAGTATTTTTCACTACTTCAACTTCTTTAAATACCTCCTCACTCTCTTCATTTTTCCTTTGTCCAAACCACTTCCAACTAGATCCTTTTGGTTCAAAAATTTCATTTTGTCCAAAAATATTATTCTTAAACACCAACCATCCGCTCAACAAAATCAACAATAAAACTGCGAATATTAAAATTATTTTTTTCACTATATTCAGTTTACCCCAATATTTTTAAAATTTAGAAATTAGACATTAGAAATTGGATATTTAAAATTTAACCTATAATTTGACATTTACATTTACTTTAACTACAATTACCTAAATAATAAAAAAACCAAACTAATATTTTTAGCAGTTTCCATTTTTTTATTAAAAAAATCAATATTGTCTAGCGACAATATTTTTTGCTCTTTTGACAGTTTATCTGTATCTTTTTTTTACCCACTTTGGGTTTTATTAAAGAATTTTATGGCGTTGTGCCATAAAAAATAAAAAGGGGGTTTGACACACATGTCGACGCAAGAACAACAACCCAGACAACCACGACCGCCAAAAAGAATAACAAAACAGACCCGTCCCAAAGTCAAACAACCACCTCAAATTACCCCACAAAAACCAATAAAACACCACGACCATCGCGGTCAGAGTAGGCCGAATGGTCACGGTGGCTACGGCGGCAGATAAACTTCATACCTCGCAGGGAGATGCGGCCAACTTTTTAACAAAAAAGCCCGCATCTCCCTTTCTCTTTTTAATACTTAAAAAAACATTTTTCTTTACTACCTAAAACATATCCTATAATTTGATTTATTTTAAATTTTTTGTTAAAATATCCTTGCTTTAATAGCAAAGCACATATAACAAAATGAAAGGTGGTTTCTGGCATGTCACAGAGCAATCGTGATACTAAAAAAACAATCAGCATTGTGGTTCTTACCGAAGGAACATTGGAGGTTAAACAAATCGACTTCCCCAACTTTTTCTTCGATAAGATCTTTGCCACAACGGCAAAGTTAGCTCCGTTCATCAAGGCTTTTGATGAGACAAAAAAAGAACCAACAAAGAGTAGAGTAGACAGTTTCTATTTCGACCTCATCAAAAAGGTCGATCCAGAGTACAACCACATAGACAGTATGGACGATTTTTTAAAAGCATTTGCGATGTGCGAGTGTTTTGCGGATTTCGTCGATACCCAACCCCCCTCATTCCAAATCCAGCTGCTCCAATACCTGTCATCATAACCCCCCTTCACCACCTATGCAAACTCATTCGCCCGAGGCGTTACAACAAATCAATATGTAACGCCCGGGCTTTTTTTTAATCCTTTACCAATCTCGTTAATATGTTATAATCACTCCATCAACCGAAGACAGCTGGTTTAGCTCGACCCGAAGGGGCGGCTTATAATTCCCGCCGAGGTAAAACAATTCATTTTTGTTTTATTTGCGCCTCACTTCGTTGAGGCCTTTCTAGTTTTAGCTAAAAAACCAACAAACTAATTATCTAATTAACTAAAATATGCCAAACATCAAAAAAATTGAACAAGTCGATCAAGTTACCAAAAAACTTACCGACGCCAAATCAGTTGCCCTCATTCAATATCAAGGTTTAAATGCCGCTGATATTAGTCAACTTCGAGCCGATATCAAACTAGTTGGCGGATCTATGGAAGTGGTCAAAAATTCATTAATTACTCGAGCCTTGGCCAAAATCGGTATCAAACTCCCCGAAACTCTCACCGGACCAACCGGTATTGCTTACTGCAATGAAGATGAGGTTGCTCCACTAAAAGAAATCGAAAAAGTCAACAAAGCCAAAGAAGTCACTTCTTTTAAATATGGTATCTTTGACAAAAAATTATTGTCCCTAGACGAACTTAAAACTTTTTTGAGTCTTCCTTCAAAATCCACTCTTATTGCTCAATTTGTTGGTGGTTTGTCCAACCCTCTCCAAAGATTGGCTTATGCTCTTCGTTTTAACCAAACCCAATTGGTTTTAACCCTCAAAGCACTTTCAGAAAAAGAAAGATAAATTAATTACCAATTTACAATTTTCAAATACCAATAAATTTATTAATGTTTTAATTTAAAAATTAAATAATTAATTCATTCATTGAAAATTAGATTTTGAAAATTCGAAAATTAAAAAATTTTTTATTATTAATTAAAAATTTTAAATTATGAGCAAAACCACTCAAGAAAACAAAAAAAAGGCTCTCAAAGAGCAACAAAAAGTGGAAGTTCAAAGCAATGAAGGACAAAATCCTGAGCTTGCCGAAGGACAAAAGGCCGTAGTAGAAGAAACAAACGTTGAAAAAAACCCAACCGAAACTTCAGATAACACCGCCGAATCCACCGATAAAAAAGTTAAAACCGCCAAAGTCCGTGGCAAAAAATATCTTTCAGCCAAGAAAAAAGTTGACGTTACTAAATATTATCCCCTCAAAGATGCCGTTAAACTAGTTCAAGAAACTTCTTTGTCAAAATTCGATGGTAAAGTTGAAGCCCACGTTACTGTATTAGATATTGGTAATATCGGTGAAATCACCTTCCCTCACCTTGAATCTGTCGGCAAAAAAGTCGTTGTCTTAAACGATACAATTTTGGCCGAAATTAAAGACGGAAAAATAAATTTTGATATTTTAGTTGCCAGTCCATCAACTATGCCCAAGCTTCTTCCTTTTGCCAAAATTTTAGGACCCAAAGGCCTAATGCCAAATCCTAAAAATGGCACTCTCACCGACGACACCCAAAGTGCCGCCAAAAAGCTATCTGTAGCCAAAACCATTGTCAAAACTGAAAAGAAAGCTCCTGTCGTTCACATAGTCGTTGGTAAGGTTTCTCAATCAGTTGAAGAACTCTCAGCCAATATTAGTGAGCTTATTTCAGTCATCAAATCAAACAAGATCAAAAAATTAGCTCTCTGTGCCACCATGGGACCATGTGTTAAGGTTGAGGTTAAGTAAAAACTCAACCGAAATCCCGCAACGGCGGGATCGAAGTCAAATAATTTATAGTTATTCAAACCCTCTCAAAGTTTTTGAGAGGGTTTTTTGGTAAAATTAACCAAAATCATGACCTATTCTTCAGTTACCCCCAAAAAGAATTCAAAAAACCTCGTTTTTCTTCACGGTTGGGGTGGATCTTGGCAATCATGGTACCCAATTCTTGAACGCCTTAAAAACGATTTTAATCTCTATGCTCCAGATCTTCCTGGGTTTAGTAATGAACCTATTCAAATACCTTACCATCTAGATAACTATGTTGATTTTGTAATTAATTTTTTAAAAGCCCAAAAAATTAAAAACCCAATTTTAATCGGACATTCTTTCGGTGGCGCTATCGCCACTAAAATTGCCGCTGACCAATGTTTCCCGCTAGAAAAAATAATTCTAGTCGACGCAGCCGCTATCCGTCATCCCTATTCCCCTCGTCAAAAACTGACCATTAATACTGTCAGTTCTATTAAAAAAATTCTTTCCTTACCAATTATAAAAACCATTCTTCCTCCAATTCAAAAAATATATTACCGTGCCACCCATCAACAAGATTCCGACTACGCCGCCCTCAAAGATCAACCCATACTCCAAAAAACCTTTCAAAATCTTATTCAACACGATTTATCAAAAATTCTTCATCTAATAAAAATCCCGACTTTGGTCGTTTGGGGAGAAAACGACCTCTCTACTCCACTTGATGATGGTCAAAAAATTAATTCTTTAATTCCTCGATCCAAAATTATTGTTTACAAAAACAGTTCTCATTTTTCCTATTTAGAAAATCAAGATATTTTTGTCACTGATATTAAAAAATTCATAAACTCATGAAAACTCGTAATCTAATTTATCTTGCCCAACTTGAAGAATACGACATCAACCGAATTAAATTGTGGTTAAAAAATAATCCCAAAAAAACAGTTGAAGAAATCAAACACCACCTCATTTGGACCCCAAAAACTATCTTTATTTATATTAAAACTGTCTTTCTTAGTCTATTTATGAAAAATGAAAGAGCTTTATTGTTTGTCCTTCGGCTTTTGACACCATTTGATACACTTATCAAAAAAATAATCGTCTCTCTCGCCACTATTAAATATAAACTTTGCAATCACAACACCCTAACCATTGGCATTACCGGTTCATGGGGTAAAACCACTGTCAAAGAAACCCTCTATTCTATTCTTAAACAAAATCCAAATGTTGTTTTGACTCCCTCAAATCACAATACCCTTTTAGCCATCGCCAAACAGGCTTTATTTTTATCTCCCAAAACTAAAATCTTTATTTGTGAAATTGGTGCCTATCAATTAGGTGATATTAAAAAGGTCTCTGAGATTATTCGACCCAAAATTGGTATTTTTACCGCTCTTGGACCCATGCACTTAGAGCGTTTTGGTTCTCTTGATAATATTTTGAAAACCAAAATGGAATTAGCCGAAAGTCTTCCTAATACCGGACTCTTTTTCGCCCCTCAAAATCTTTTATCAAAAATAAAAACTTTTTCTCTTCCAAAAAATGTTAATTATTTTAAAAATTATCAAGAAATCTATTATTTTTTAGGCCACCAATTTAATATCTCCAAATCAGATATCGACAATACTCTAAAATCTCTTCCACCAGTCGAACATCGTCGTCAAATTATTAAAAATGGTCCAATAACCATCATCGACGACGCTTACAACTCTAACCCCGCTGGCTTTAGATTAGCTCTTGATACTCTCAAAAACATCCAATCTGATACTAAAATTTTAATTACTCCGGGAATGATAGAAATGGGTAGTCTCCAATTTGAAGAAAATCAAAAAGCTGCCTCTTATGCCGCTTCAATTTGTGATCATATTATTATTGTCGGTCAAACTAACCAAAAAGCCCTCACAAAAGGCACCCAAGAAGCTAAAACAAAAGTGAAAATTCATCCCGTTCCCAACCTTAAGTCAGCCAACGAGTTACTCCCCTCTATTATGTCCAAAAATTCTGCTATTCTCTACGAAAACGACCTCTCTGACCAGTATTTTTAATACTTACTTCCCTTACTCGTCTTTTTCAACAGCCCCGAATCGTAAACATAATTAATTTTATTTCGTTTATTATATCTTTCAAACCCCAACTCTATTAATTTATCCAACATTTTGGCAAATGGATAACCTGATTTTTCCCAAAGATAAAACGATAACGATCCCGGAAGGGTATTAATTTCATTTATATAAACTATTTCTTTTTTTATGTTTACCAAAAAATCAATTCTTGCCACTCCTGATACCCCCAAAGCCTTAAAAGCTCTCAAAGCATAACTCTGAATTTGTTTGGTCAATTTATCACTAATTGGCGCTGGTACTAATCTTGATAAATTAGCCATTCCCTTGGTTTTACCACCCTTCATATATTTGTCTTCGTACGACAAAAGTGTATTATTTTTGATTGGCTGCTCACAGACAGACACTTGGACTTCTTCATACCCCATCACTGACACATTTATTTCATCAATATCTTTCAAACATTCTTCAATCAAAATTTTAGTATCAAATTCTTTAGCCACATCAATTGACCACTCCAACTCTTTTTTGTCATACGCCATATTTATCCCGACACTCGACCCCAAATTGGCCGGCTTCACACACATTGGATAACCAATTTTCTTCTCTAGATTTTCAATTATTCCATTTTTATTTTCCGAATAATCTTTTACTAAAAACCATTCGTATTTGACCACTGGCAAGCCTTCTCTCTCATAGACTGCTTTTTGAATGACTTTATCCATTCCTACTGCTGCCGCAGTTACTCCACACCCGGTGTAAGGTACATTTGCCATCTCCAGCATCCCCTGCAAAGTTCCGTCTTCTCCATAAGTCCCATGAATTGCCGGAAGGATAATATCAAACTCAATTGGTTTTCTAAAAATCCCATTTATCGGCATTATTTTCATATCCTTACCATCAATCCACGAATGATATTCAGTTAACCCGACTTTATTTTTTAATTCTAAATTTTTATAATTTTCAATTTTTTTTAGAGACTCTCCACTCCACCACTTTCCTTGCTTATCAATATAAATTGGAATAATTTCATATTTATTTTTATCCAAATTTGCCAAAATTTGCATTGCCGTCACTACTGATACCTCATGCTCCACACTTCGACTGCCAAAAATCACTACTACTTTCATTTTATTCATAATCATATTTTACCATCGAACTATTACTCGTCTTATTGATGAATTAATTTTTACCAACAACTCATAAGGAATTGTTTTACACTGTTTTGCCATTTTTGCGATTGAATTCTTGTCTGTTTTGTCATTACTCACCACTTCCACCTCATCAAACAATTTTGCCTCAGTTACCCCCAGGTCAACCATTGTTAAATTCATACAAATTCTACCCACAATTGGATAAAATTTGTTTTTGTATTTTACCCAACCATTATTATTCAATCGAATATCCAGTCCTTCGTAATAACCAACAGGAACTACTCCAATATTGGTGTCTTTCTTCGCCTGCCATGTCCCATTGTAACCGACTTTCTCACCTTTCTTAATTTTTCTCAAAGTCGTAAAACATGATTTAAAACTTAAAACAGGCTTTAATCTTTCAAATTTTTCAAAAATCTCATCACCCTTGCTCAAATTATTTATTCCGTATAATCCAATCCCTAGTCTAATTGCGTTAATTTTAGTGTTTTTGATTTTCAAAGCCCCAGCTGTTGCCGATAAATGATAAAACTTTGGTTTCATTCCATTTAACTCAACAATTTTAGTTGCTTTTTCAAATTCTTTTAATTGACTCCTCAAACTTTTTGAATCAACTTCATCCGCTCCAGACAAGTGAGAAAAAACCCCTTCTAAAATTAATTTTGGATATTGTTTGATCAATCTAACTATATTTTCAACCTGATCAATATTAAAACCTTGACGGTTCATTCCTGTATTTACTTTAAGATGAATTTTAATTTTCTTGTTTAAACTACCTAATTTTCTAATAGTCGTCTCGTCTTGAACCATTATTGATAAATTTTTCCAATTTATTTTTGAAAAATTTTGAGGTAACATTGCCCCCATTATTAATACCGGCCTCGAGGTGATTTTTCTTATTTCTAAAACTTCATGATAACCATCGACAACAAAATATTCAAAATTTCTTCTCATTAAAATTTCAGTTACCTGCCTAATTCCATGTCCATAAGCATTGGCTTTTAAAACCGGCCAAATACTCAAATTGGTGTTTTCTTTAAAAAAATCATAATTAAACAACAAATTTTGTCGCTTAATTTCAACTAAATTTAAAGGTTGATAACCTCTATTAAATTTAAACCACTTTATCATTTTTACCCCCTAAACTCCCTGTCCTTTTTCATCTCCCGTTCTATCAAATGTCGCAAAAATACTGACTTAGGGATCATTCTTTTTTGTGCCACCCAATCTAAATAATTCAAAATCCGAGGGCTGACAAAAAAATTAAATCTCATATCAACCAAAGACTTAGCTTTGTTGATTGACTCTGATATTACCTGTTCTAGATTTGTTTTGTTATATTCTGCCAATATCAGCTTATGATTGACAATACCCTTGACAAAGACCGGATCCATATCGGCTGTGTACATGGCGATTACCGGCTTGTTTTCTTCTAATGCTTTACTCAAAATATAACCCATCGACACGCTGTGCCCCGATATTTCCATCACTACCATATCAGCTCTTTTAATGCATTTTAAGATATTTAAATAATTTTCTTTTTTTGTTTCAAGTGACTCTTTACTCAGATCTTTTATTCCATTCTTTATCCACTTCAAAACTTTATCACTCACCATTTTGTGCTCACTACTAATTATTTTATAAAACCGAGAATACAAATCTATGTCTTTTCCAACTAACCGAGAAGATGCTACAAAATATACCTGCATTAGCCTATTTTACTATAAAAAACTTCTAAATTTTCATTTTATTTTTATAGAATTCTATATCCATTTTAATCACCTCATCCCAAGACTCTTTCAAATTATGATCACTCCCCTCTCGGATATCTAAATAAACCTCTTTATTATATTTTTCCAGTTCTTTTTTAAAATCTTGCTGCCATTTAACTTTACACCAGACATCCGCCGTCCCTTGATGAATCAAAATCGGTGAGTTTATCCAACTATAAAAATTATCAATTGAATAAAGCTTACTGTCATATTCTTTTTCAAAATCCTCAATTCTTTTTTTAACCGTCAACCCACCTTCACTATCATCCATAGTTTCTAAAATGCTTTGAGGAAATGGATTGGTCATTGGCGCCCACAAAACAGTTGGGTAATTTCCCCCAGTAATTTCTAGCACCGACACAGCAATCTGACCACCATTGCTATGTGCCCAAATCCCTATCCGGTCTGGGTCAACATATTTTAATTTTTTTACCGACTCAATTAAATCCAAGACACTAACTGGTTTTTCAAATCTCGCCTCCAAAATATCTTTTGATTCACCATCTGACAGTCCAAATCCCAAAAAATCTAGGCTTATAGTCACAAATCCATTTCTAGCGAACTCATCCGCTGCTTTCCAACTTCCCGACCCAATAAAATACCCCTCACTTTCCGCAAATCCCCTAATCATAATAATTACTGGATATTTTTGGAACACCTGCCTGCCGGCAGGCAGGTTCATCATTCCACTTATTTTTTTTCCATTGCTTTCAAAACTAATTGCTCTACTCTTAAAATTATTTTCTTTTATAATTCCTTCTTCTTTATACTTTTCTACTATCGTCGGTCTGGCTTCTTCCACCACCAACACTTTACCAATTTCATTTATTACCGATGCTTTATTTTCTCTTTTTCTTAAATTCTCAAAATTGTATTGTGCCAAATAACCAGTATTTTTCACTACTTCAACTTCTTTAAATACCTCCTCACTCTCTTCATTTTTCCTTTGTCCAAACCACTTCCAACTAGATCCTTTTGGTTCAAAAATTTCATTTTGTCCAAAAATATTATTCTTAAACACCAACCATCCGCTCAACAAAATCAACAATAAAACTGCGAATATTAAAATTATTTTTTTCACTATATTCAGTTTACCCCAATATTTTTAAAATTTAGAAATTAGACATTAGAAATTGGATATTTAAAATTTAACCTATAATTTGACATTTACATTTACTTTAACTACAATTACCTAAATAATAAAAAAACCAAACTAATATTTTTAGCAGTTTCCATTTTTTTATTAAAAAAATCAATATTGTCTAGCGACAATATTTTTTGCTCTTTTGACAGTTTATCTGTATCTTTTTTTTACCCACTTTGGGTTTTATTAAAGAATTTTATGGCGTTGTGCCATAAAAAATAAAAAGGGGGTTTGACACACATGTCGACGCAAGAACAACAACCCAGACAACCACGACCGCCAAAAAGAATAACAAAACAGACCCGTCCCAAAGTCAAACAACCACCTCAAATTACCCCACAAAAACCAATAAAACACCACGACCATCGCGGTCAGAGTAGGCCGAATGGTCACGGTGGCTACGGCGGCAGATAAACTTCATACCTCGCAGGGAGATGCGGCCAACTTTTTAACAAAAAAGCCCGCATCTCCCTTTCTCTTTTTAATACTTAAAAAAACATTTTTCTTTACTACCTAAAACATATCCTATAATTTGATTTATTTTAAATTTTTTGTTAAAATATCCTTGCTTTAATAGCAAAGCACATATAACAAAATGAAAGGTGGTTTCTGGCATGTCACAGAGCAATCGTGATACTAAAAAAACAATCAGCATTGTGGTTCTTACCGAAGGAACATTGGAGGTTAAACAAATCGACTTCCCCAACTTTTTCTTCGATAAGATCTTTGCCACAACGGCAAAGTTAGCTCCGTTCATCAAGGCTTTTGATGAGACAAAAAAAGAACCAACAAAGAGTAGAGTAGACAGTTTCTATTTCGACCTCATCAAAAAGGTCGATCCAGAGTACAACCACATAGACAGTATGGACGATTTTTTAAAAGCATTTGCGATGTGCGAGTGTTTTGCGGATTTCGTCGATACCCAACCCCCCTCATTCCAAATCCAGCTGCTCCAATACCTGTCATCATAACCCCCCTTCACCACCTATGCAAACTCATTCGCCCGAGGCGTTACAACAAATCAATATGTAACGCCCGGGCTTTTTTTTAATCCTTTACCAATCTCGTTAATATGTTATAATCACTCCATCAACCGAAGACAGCTGGTTTAGCTCGACCCGAAGGGGCGGCTTATAATTCCCGCCGAGGTAAAACAATTCATTTTTGTTTTATTTGCGCCTCACTTCGTTGAGGCCTTTCTAGTTTTAGCTAAAAAACCAACAAACTAATTATCTAATTAACTAAAATATGCCAAACATCAAAAAAATTGAACAAGTCGATCAAGTTACCAAAAAACTTACCGACGCCAAATCAGTTGCCCTCATTCAATATCAAGGTTTAAATGCCGCTGATATTAGTCAACTTCGAGCCGATATCAAACTAGTTGGCGGATCTATGGAAGTGGTCAAAAATTCATTAATTACTCGAGCCTTGGCCAAAATCGGTATCAAACTCCCCGAAACTCTCACCGGACCAACCGGTATTGCTTACTGCAATGAAGATGAGGTTGCTCCACTAAAAGAAATCGAAAAAGTCAACAAAGCCAAAGAAGTCACTTCTTTTAAATATGGTATCTTTGACAAAAAATTATTGTCCCTAGACGAACTTAAAACTTTTTTGAGTCTTCCTTCAAAATCCACTCTTATTGCTCAATTTGTTGGTGGTTTGTCCAACCCTCTCCAAAGATTGGCTTATGCTCTTCGTTTTAACCAAACCCAATTGGTTTTAACCCTCAAAGCACTTTCAGAAAAAGAAAGATAAATTAATTACCAATTTACAATTTTCAAATACCAATAAATTTATTAATGTTTTAATTTAAAAATTAAATAATTAATTCATTCATTGAAAATTGGATTTTGAAAATTCGAAAATTAAAAAAGTTATTTATTAATTATTATTTATTAAATTAAAAAAATTATGTCAGAAGAAACAAAATTAAGCGCAAAAATCGAAAAAATAATCGATTCTGTAGCCGAATTGTCAGTTCTTGAGCTTTCCCAATTAGTTAAAGCTCTTGAAGAAAAATTTGATGTCAAAGCCGTTGCTGCTGCTCCAGTCGCCGCTGCTGGTGCTCCAGCTGCTGGTGGTGCTGCTGCTCCTGCTGCCGAAGAAAAGACTGAATTTGATGTCGTCATCACCTCTGGTGGTGCCAACAAAATTGCTGTCATCAAAGTTGTCCGCGAATTCAAACCAGAATTAGGCCTTAAAGAAGCCAAAGACATGGTTGACGCCGCTCCAGCCTCTTTAGGGACTATGAAAAAAGAAGCTGCCAATGACGCTAAGACTAAACTCGAAGCCGCCGGCGCCCAAGTTGAATTAAAATAATATTTAATTCTTACTTAAACTTTAAACCCCTCCAAAAGGAGGGGTTTTGGGTTATTATTATAAATTAAATTAAAGAGTATTTTCTTCCAACATTAAAGTTGGATCTTGATTTGTATACCCCCCTTCGACAGAAATTACCTGCCCATTTATATAATCAGCCTTTTCAGTCAACAAAAAGCTAACCACATTTGTAATATCTATGGGTTTAGCATTTCGTTTTAATGGATTTGTTTTAGCCACTTTATTTAAAAAGCCTTCTCCGATCCCTTCAGTCATTGGAGTCAAAACCCAACCAGGAGCAATTGTATTTACCCTAATCATTTTATCTTTAAACAATAAAGACAAAGATTTTGTTAACGAATTAATCCCTGCTTTACTAGCAGCATATGCCATACTTATTGCTGACCCGTAAAAAGAATCTGTCGAGCTTATCATCACAAATCGTCCATTTTTACATATTTTTGAACCTATAAATTTAGATAGATAATAGTTACCTGATAAGTTAACTCCAATCATTTCATTCCATACTTTAATATCCTTTTCTATTGATTCACCTTCATAACCAAAAACACCAGAACAATTTATAACAGCAAACAATTCTTTATTACCAACAAAATTACCCAACTCTTTAACCGAATTAATATTACTTATATCAACCTCACAAGAAACAAAATTTTTATTATCTCTTAATTTATCAACTTGAATTGTAGATTTAAAATAAGTTCCTATGACCAAAAAACCATCTGATAAAAGTTGGTTAACGACATTTGAACCTATTCCTCCATCTGCACCTATAACTAAAATATTTTTATTTTTCATATTTTTATAACAAATCTGTCCTTTCTTGAGTCTTTAAAACGTCTACCACCTGCCCCACCTTTCCAGTCTGATCTTTTTTGGTAATCAACAAAGCATCACCAGTATCTACTACCACCAGATCCTCAACCCCAATCAACGCGATATATTTTTTGTCTTTTTTATAAACAAAATTATCTTTGGAATCGATTTCATAAACCCCCTCTGGATTGTACATACTCTTATCATCCATATAATTTGCCACTGACTCCCAAGTCCCAAAATCTACCCAATTAAAGGGTAATTGAGCTACTACTGCTCCCCCATTTTTATAAACCTGTTTAGTCACTTCTTCAATTGCCCCTTTTGGCATTTTGGCATATTCAGTCGGGACATCACCACCCTTAGAAATTTCAATCAAAGGTTGATACCATTCTGGTTTGTAAGTTTGATACATTTTTAGCAAATTATTTGGAGTCATGGTAGTGTGGTTGGCATGAAGTAACAATTTATCTGTCCCCAAAAATTCTTTAATTCTTTCCTCTTCACTTCGGTCAATATAATCAGCTACCTCAAAAAGCTTAACTCCATTTTCTTCAGTAACCAACTTACCCTTGACTAAATAATCCACCCCTCCAATTATCGATTTTGGCATAAAACCCCCAGTAATATATTTATCTCCACTACTGGCCAATTTAGTTACTTCTTCAATCATGGTTATAAATTTTTCATCTGGTTCTCTTAAGACATCAGCTTGCACCAAAATAAAGGGTTCTTCTCCAAATCCTCTTTTTGCCAATTGAGCCGCCGCAAATCCCGTAGCCGGACCTTGATTTCTCATCTCTGGCTCAACAAAAATATTTTCTTGAGGAATTTCTGATTCTTGAGTCTTGGCTATTTGAGCCTGGACTTCATTTGTTTGTAAAAAGATTTCTTGAGGTGAAAATTTTTTCCTTAGTGTTTCGTAATTCAATTGAAACAATGATTTACCCCCGATTAAGGGTAAAAAATGTTTTGGCATACTACTTCGACTCATCGGCCACATCTTTGATCCTACTCCCCCACAAATTATTACTGGCTTCATAATTTCTATCTCCTAAAATAAAAATTAACTTAAACAATTATATCAATTCAATTTTTTTGAAACTCAATTATATTGTTCACCGTGGTTTTGACTATCCTCTCTATCGCCTCTTTGGTATTAAAAGCATTGTGAGGGGTAAATACCACATCGTCTCTATCCCTAAGCAGATGAAAACTTAAAACTCCTTGTAAGTTGTCTTTGGTAATTTTATTACTCATCACCACACTCATACTGTCAACAAGCATCTCCTCCTCAGTTACATCCAACCCCGCCCCAGCCAAAATTTTATTGTTTAACGCCCATACAATTGCTTCAGTTTCCACCACCGCTCCTCTGGCAGTATTGATCAAAATACTTCCCTTCTTCATTAATTTAATATTTTTTTTATTTATCATATGAAAAGTTTGAGGTATGGCCGGCACATGTAAGGTCACAAAATCTGATTGCTTTAGACATGTGTCTAAATCCGTATATTTAAAACCACCTCTTTTTTCCAATTTTGGATCTCTACATCCATCTACTCCCAAAACCTTCATTCCAAAGCCTCTGGCAATCTTAACGACATTTTGCCCTATCTTTCCACAACCAATTACCCCCAATGTCTTACCATACAAATCAATCCCAGTTAAGCCTTCAGGGTTAAAATCTCCTTCTTCCACAG
>ENA-UOWO01002502-UOWO01002502.1-activated-sludge-metagenome-genome-assembly--contig:-NODE-2502-length-22618-cov-14.175774_pt1 | contig 22618 bp, 19 predicted proteins | sample MGYA00238148_ERZ761564 | MGnify/ENA primary metagenome ERZ761564 (study PRJEB28885, sample SAMN05720194) | activated sludge metagenome | isolation source: Anaerobic digester | place: USA... | reverse complement strand
ACTGCGCCATGCAGCTGGTGCGCAATCCGGGCCAGTTCGACGTCCTCCTCACCGAAAATATGTTCGGGGATATCCTCAGTGACGAGGCCGCGATGCTGACCGGCTCGCTGGGCATGCTCCCCTCGGCCAGCCTCGGCAGCGGCACCGCCCTTTATGAACCCGTACACGGCTCGGCGCCCGACATCGCCGGCCGGGACCTCGCCAATCCCATCGCTACCATCTCTTCGGTCGGGATGATGCTGCGCTACAGCTTTGATATGGCCGGGGAAGCCGACAAGCTCGATCAGGCGGTCAGTCGGGTTCTCGAGAGCGGAGCGCGCACCCGCGACATCGCACCGGCCGGGACGCCATGGATCGGCACGGCGGAGATGGGGGCAAGAATTCGCCAAGCCTATACTGATATCTAGGTTATATCTTTCAGAAACCTGACAACCCGGAAAATAAATCGCGCAGAGGAGCCGGGCGGCAGAGTAGAAGAGGATTTTTCCAGCTTCTGTTTGTCTCCGCTTCCCGGCGCCTCTGCGCGCATTGTCTGCACAAGGAGCCCTGAATGCAAGATCGGTTGATACTCTACGACACCACCCTGCGCGACGGCGGCCAGAGCGAGGGGATCTCCTTCTCGGCCGGCGACAAGCTCAAGATCGCGCAGCGGCTCGACGCTTTCGGCGTGGATTACATCGAGGGCGGCTGGCCGGGCTCCAACCCCAAGGACCTCGAATTCTTCCACCGCGCCGCCGCTGCGCCCTGGAAAAACGCCCGCATCGCCGCCTTCGGCAGCACCCGCAAGGTCAACACCCCCGCCGGCGAGGATCCCAACCTCCACGCCCTGCTCGAAGCGGAGACCCCTGTCATCACCATCTTCGGCAAATCATGGGACCTCCATGTCATCGAGGGACTGCGCACCACCCTCGAGGAGAACCTCAACCTCATCCGCGATTCCGTCGCCTTTCTCGATGACCATGGCAAGGAGGTCATTTACGACGCCGAACACTTTTTCGACGGCTATCTCGCCGATCCCGAATATGCCCTCCGCACGCTCGCGACAGCGCAGGAGGCGGGCGCTGCCTGCATCGTCCTCTGTGACACCAACGGCGGCACTCTCACGCTAAAGCTGGTCGAGATCATCCGGGCGGTCCAGGCGCGCTTCCCGGGCATGCCGCTCGGCCTGCATGCCCACAACGACGGTGACGTCGCGGTGGCCAACAGCCTCGCCGCCCTCGGCCTCGGCCTGCGCCATATCCAGGGGACGATCAACGGCTACGGAGAACGCTGCGGCAACGCCAATCTCTGTTCGATCATCGCCGGTGCGTCACTGAAACTGGAAATCCCGCTCGCGACAGCAGTCGCGCTGCAGGAGCTGACCAGCCTCTCCCGCTATGTCAGCGAAATCGCCAACCTCCCCCATCACGAGGCAAGCCCTTACGTGGGCAACAGCGCTTTCGCCCACAAGGCGGGCATACATGTCAGCGCCATCCAGCGCAACCGCCGCACCTATGAGCATGTCGCGCCGGAGCGGGTCGGCAACCACCGCCGCGTCCTGGTCTCGGACCAATCCGGCCAGAGCAACATCCTCTACAAGGCCGGCGAAATGGGCATCGACATCACCAGCGACCGGGCTGAGGTCCGGCGGCTGGTCGAACAGCTCAAGGAGATGGAGCACCTCGGCTACCAGTACGAAGGGGCCGACGGCTCCCTCGAGGTGCTGATTAAAAAGAGCGCCGGCCTGTACACCCCCTACTTCTCCCTCGAAAGCGCCCGGGTGATCGTCGACAAGAGCGAAAACGGCTTTCTCCGCGCCGAGGCCATCCTCAAGATCAGCGTCAAGGGTCAGATTGAACATACCGCCGCCGAGGGGCACGGGCCGGTCGACTCCCTGGACCGCGCCCTGCGCAAGGCCCTCCATCCCTTTTACCCTGGGCTGGAAAGGGTCAAGCTGGCGGATTATAAGGTGCGCGTGCTCAACAGCGACCTCGCCACCGCAGCCACCGTGCGCGTCTATATCGAATCGACCGACGGCAAAAGCTCCTGGGGCACGGTGGGGGTCTCGGAGAATATTATCGAGGCGAGCTGGCAGGCCCTGGCCGACAGCATCGACTATTATCTCATGCGGACGATCAACGGGACATAAAACGGAACTGCGCAGAAAGCTCTATTGCGCGGGCGGTTCAGGGACCGGGCTTTGGTCCACGTAGATGAGCTGGTCGACGGGAAAGTTCAGCGCCCGGGCCTTGCCGACCAGCCCGGTCAATACATCCTGAGAAAGCTGCGGTTCGCGCGCCAGGATCCAGAGGTATTTAGTGCTGTTGCTGCAGATCAATACCCGCGAGTAGGCGTCATCGAGATCGATGATGTTGTAGCCGCCGTAAAAAGGGCCGAAAAAAGAGACCTTCAACCGCCCGATGTTCCGCTCGCCGACGAATTTGGCCTTGCCCACCGCCTCCTTCCACTTCTTCTTTTCCTCCTGGTATCCCCGGTTGACCACCCGCACCGAGCCGTCCTCATTGAGCGCATAGAACGCCGTGACGCGGCTGAGCCCCCGTTCGAAGGAGTGGTCGAGTCGGGCGATCTCGTACCAGGTGCCGAGGTAGCGATCCAGGTTAAAATTCTCGACCGGCACTGCGCCCTGGGGCAGCGTACCGGCACAACCGGCGAGTCCCGCCAGCAGGGCAAAACAGAGCAGTTGCTTCATGGTTTGAACTCCTGTTAAGGATGGCAGTAAATAAACGCCTCTGTCAAAGGCCTTGTAAATATGGCAAAATACTTTTACTTTTCCACAACAATTTTATCCCGGATCACCTGAACCGCAAACCAGCCAGCTGAAAGGGACTCTATGAAAAAGATCATGGTGCTCGGCGCCGGACTCGTCGGCCGGGCCATGGCCATCGACCTCTGCCGCGATTATGAGGTCACTTCCGTGGACATCCATGCCGATACGCTGCTCAAACTGGCCCAGGAGCACCCGATCCGGACCGTGACGGCTGACCTCGCACAGTTCGAAACTATCGGCCCCCTGGTGTCCGGCCAGGATCTGGTCATCGGCGCCCTCCCCGGCTTCATGGGCTGCAAAACCCTGGAAGCCGTGATCTCCGCGGGTGTGAACTGCGTCGATATCTCCTTCTTCCCCGAGGACCCCTTCAGCCTCGATGCCCTGGCCAGGGCCAGGGGCGTCACCGCCGTGACCGACTGCGGCGTAGCGCCCGGCATGAGCAACCTCATCATCGGCCATCATCAGCGCTCCATGCAGATCGACTCTTTCGAGTGTCTGGTGGGCGGTCTGCCGCAGACGCGCACCTGGCCATTTGAGTACAAAGCCCCCTTCTCCCCTCTCGATGTGATCGAGGAGTATCTCCGCCCGGCCCGCCTGGTGGAGAACGGGCGCATCGTGACCCGGCCGGCGCTGTCCGAGCCGGAGCTGGTGAATCTCGCCCCGGTCGGCACGCTCGAAGCCTTCAATACGGATGGGCTGCGCACGCTGCTCACCACGACCAAAATTCCCGAGATGCGCGAAAAGACCATGCGTTACCCGGGCCACTGCCAGCTGATGAAAATCCTGCGCGAATCCGGCTTTTTCTCGGATGAGCCGATCTCTGTCCAGGGCGTCATGGTCGCCCCGCGCGCACTGACCAGCCGGCTGCTCCTGCCGCTGTGGCAATTGGGTGAGGAGGAGCACGAGTTCACCATCATGCGCATCACTCTCGAAGGGCGAGCCGGCGAACGGCGGCTGAGACATATCTACCATCTCTATGACACCTATGATCCGGCCACCCGCACCTCCTCCATGGCGAGGACGACCGGCTACACCGCCACGGCCGCGGCGCGCCTGATTCTGAACGGCCATTTCGTTCGCAAAGGTATCTGCCCGCCGGAATACATCGGCGGAGAGGGGGAGTGTTTCGAGCGGATCATGGCCGATCTCGCCGGACGCCGGGTCCGCTATGTGCATGAAGAAATTGTGCTCTGAACGGTCCCCGGCAGGGGCCTGGGCTGCGGAGAGAGGGGGGATTGGAGAACGATGACGCCAGCGCGCGGGGGCGTGCAGGACCTTCGCGGCGGCCGCCGGGAGTGGCCCGGAGCTGCGGCCGCAGCCGGAGCCTACTCAGTCTTATCTTTCTTTTTAGAGGGTGCGACGGTGATGAGGATGCCGCCGATGATCATTGCGGCCAGGCCGTATACATAGCCCCCGAGATCAGGATTGAAGCCGATCCCCGGCTGGGAGAGACGGGAATACTCCAGTCCGCAGAGGACTACTCCGACGAGAATAATCAAGGCGCCGATCCACTTGGCATAAAGAGATGAAAGCGTCAGAATCAGGCCGGAGAGTATGAGGAGGGGTTTTTCATCAGGCTCGGGCTTGAGCTTGAAAGCCATATAGAGGAGATACCCGCCTGCGAGAAAGAAGCAAGTGCGCACAACCGCCTTGGTGGTGTCTTTCACAGTACGCTCCTCCAGCGCTATCGGACCTGTTCGCGTGAAACCGGCTAGATCATGCGGTTGCTCTTGCCAAACCTCTTTATTTTAACAATAAACAGTACCAATAACAAGCGTTTTACGCCTTCCGCTGCAGCCACTCGTCCCGCAGGATCCAGGCAGGGCCGGACACCGGCGGTTAAGAAATCTTTATTGCATAAGATGATTATATCATTTATCTTCAATATACATAACCCATCATAAGCGGACAAGCGAAATTTGCAGTCCGCCTCCGGCTGCGCCCTCAGGCCCGGAATGCAGAATGAATATTTTTAAGTATTTGATTTATATAGCAATACTGCTGACACTCCGCCCCGCCATCGCCGCCGATGGCGAACTCCTTGTCAAGGGGCAGGCTTCGTGCTGGGGCAACTACAGCAGCGGCGCCCTTTATCCGCTCCAGCTGGGCGGCCGCTATATTCCCCAACTCAACGGTCGGCGCACCATCGGCGGCAAAACAGCCGATTTCGAGGCCTCGCTCCATCTCAATGCCGGATTCTCCGCCCAGCCGTTCGACTCTGCGGAGAGCCGCGGTGACATCAAGCCCTACCGTCTCTGGCTGCGCTATTCGGCACCCCGGTTCGAGATCCGGCTCGGCCTGCAAAAGATCAATTTCGGCTCGGCTCTTCTGCTCCGCCCCCTGATGTGGTTCGATGCGGCCGATCCGCGCGACCCCCTCCAGCTCACCGACGGCGCCTGGGGGCTGCTCGGACGCTATTATTTTCTCAATAACGCCACCCTCTGGCTCTGGCTGCTCCGCCCCGCTGAGCAGCTGAGAAGCTGGGAGCTGATGCCGTCGAATCGCAGCCGTCCCGAATGGGGCGGAAGGATTCAGTACCCTCTCCCCGGCGGGGAGATCGGCCTCTCCGGTCATCTCCGTACCGCCGACGGCCGCGCCCTGGCCGGTGAAGCAGCGCCGGCGGGGGAGGCCTGGACACAAAGGGATGTTCTGGCGGAGATTAGTGAAAGCCGCATCGGCCTGGACGCCAAATGGGACTGGCTGGTGGGACTGTGGTTCGAGGGCGCCTGGATCCGCAGCGGCCATTCTCCCGCTCCCCTCAGGAACGAGACCCTGCTGACGATCGGATCCGATTATACCTTCGGTATCGGCAACGGCCTCCATCTGCTTTGCGAGAATCTCTGGTTCGCCGCCGGTCCGGAGGGCCCCGGCCTCGATGGCGCCCGCGCGTTGGCCGGCCTCTCCCTCACCTATCCTCTCAGCCTCTTCGACCAGCTCTCCGCGATCCTGTACGCGGACTGGGACGAGCAGGAGCTTTACCGGTTCGCCAGCTGGCGCCGGCAGTACGACAACCTGGCCATCAGCCTGATGGCCTGGTTGAATCCGGAGCGGCTGTTCCTGCCCGGACACTCCGGCGAAGGCGGCGCCGTTTTCGCGGGCCGGGGAGGTCAAATCATGCTGATCTATAACCATTAAAGAATCGGACTATGGAAAACCAAACCATCATCGACATCCGGGAGCTGGTCAAGCGCTTTCCCATCGGCGACGGCACCTTCACCGCCCTGCGGGGCATCACCCTCAGCTTCGAAAAGGGCGAATTCGCCGGCCTGGTCGGCCCGAGCGGTTCGGGCAAAACCACCCTGCTCAACATCATCGGCTCTCTAGATGCGCCCAGCGCGGGCTCCGTGATCGTGCTAGGTAAGGAAGTCGCGCGGCTCAGCCACCACGAGTCGGCCGCCCTGCGTAACCACCACATCGGCTTTATCTTTCAGACCTACAACCTGCTGCCGGTCTTTACGGTCTATGACAACGTCGAGTTTCCCCTGCTGCTGCAAAAGGGCAGCGCCGCCGCACGTAAAAAAGCGGTGATGGAGGCCCTGGAATGGGTCGGGCTGGCGGAAAAGGCGCAGTCCCGGCCCGCCCAGCTCTCCGGCGGTGAATGCCAGCGCGTCTCCATCGCCCGCGCCATGGTCAAGCGCCCCCAGCTCGTCCTTGCCGACGAGCCCTCCGCCAACCTCGACGCCGACAACTCGCATCACATCCTGCGCACCATGAAAAGGCTCAACCGCGAGCTGGGCACGACCTTTATTTTTGCCACCCATGACGAGAAGGTGATGCGCTATCTGGATCGCATCATAGGGTTAGAGGACGGCCGCGTGGCCCGCGACGAACGGATAGAGAACGCAGCGGAAGGTGACCACCCGCCCGCCTCCGGCGAGGCCGGGAGGTCTGAACTCCCCGGGGAGGAAGATTATGCTCGCCCTTAGACTGGCCATAAAAAACCTTCTGGGCGCCGGCCTGCGTACCTGGCTGACCGCCGGCGTCCTCTCCATCGCCTTTGTGGTGATGGTCTTTTACCACGGGCTGCTCGACGGCTGGAATCTCCAGGCCCGCAACGACACCCGGGAGTGGGAGATCGGCGGCGGCCAATACTGGCATCCCTCCTACGACCGCTTCGATCCCTTTTCACTGCAGGATGCCCACGCGCCCCTCAGCCCGCAGGCGCGGGAACTGACCGCCGCGGGCAGGATCGTGCCGGTGCTGATCACCCAGGCCACCGCCTATCCCGACGGCCGCATGGTCAACCTCCTTCTGCGGGGCATCCCGGCCGGTCAACAGATCCTCAGCCTCCCCACCGCCTGCCTGGCAGCCGACTCGGTCGAGATCCCCGCCCTCATCGGCCGGCGCATGGCCGCTGCCCTGCGGCTGCAGCCTGGCGATGCCCTGCTGCTGCGCTGGCGCGACGTCCACGGGGTCTTCGACGCCCGCGAGGTCACCATCGTCGATATCTTCAAGGCCAACATCCCCTCCATCGATCAGGGACAAATATGGCTGCCGCTCGACAAGGTGCAGGAGATGACCGGGATGGCGGACGAAGCCACCCTCCTGGTCACGGCCCGGGACCTGCCGCCCGTCCCGCTCGCGGGCTGGACCTTCAAGGATCCCGATTTCCTGCTCAAAGAGTTCACGGAGATCATCGAGAGTAAAAAGGCCGGCTCGGCCATCGTCTACGGCACCATGCTGGCCATCGCCCTGCTGGCGATATTTGACAGCCAGGTGCTCTCGATCTTCCGGCGCCGGCGCGAGATCGGCACCTACATGGCCCTGGGCATGACCCGTGGCCAGGTCATCCGCCTTTTCACCGTCGAGGGAGCCGCCCACAGCCTTTTCGCCCTGCTCCTGGCTTCGATCTACGGGCTGCCGCTGCTGCACTGGCTCGGCACCCATGGCATCTCCATGCCGGAGGTCGCCGACGCTACCGGCATGACTATCGGCGACAAGATGCTCCCGGTCTACAGTGCAGGCATGGTGCTCTTTTCCGTTACTGTGGTTATCCTGTCGACGGCTGTCGTCAGTTATCTGCCGGCGCGCCGGATCGCCCGTCTGAAACCCACGGAAGCCCTGCGCGGCAAGATCCAGTGAAACCGGGGCCAGAGAGGCTGGCCAGGGTAACTGCTCCATTCGCCGCCCATTTCGCTTGAAAGGAAAGCCAGCGTGATCCGATTTCTCCTCAAGGGCATTTTGCACGACCGCCATCGCAGCCTCATGCCCATCATCGTCATCACCACCGGCGTCGCCCTCACCGTACTGGCACACGCCTGGATCCAGGGGGTCATGGGCGAGGCCTATACCATGAGCGCCCACTTCGCCACCGGCCACCTCAAGGTGATGACCCGCGCCTACGCCGAAGATCAGGCTCAGATGCCGGTCGACCTCGCCCTCACCGGCACCGGCGAGATGGTCGAACAGCTGGCCGCGGAGATGCCTGAAATCGACTGGGCACCGCGGATCCGATTCGGCGGCCTCATCGATTTCCCCGACAGCGCGGGCGAGACCCGCGCCCAGGGCCCGGTGGCGGGCTATGCCATCGACCTCCTCTCGCCGGATGCGCGCGAGCCCGGCCGTTTCAACCTCCCCCAGGCCCTGCACTCCGGCCGCATGCCGCGCGATGAACGCGAAGCCCTCATCACCCACGATTTCGCTGAAAAATTTGCCGTCCGGCCGGGCGACTCGTTCACCTTTTTCGGCAGCACCATGGAGGGCAGCCTGGCCTTTCACAATTTCACCGTCGCCGGCACCGTCCGTTTCGGCTCAGAGGTGCTCGACCACGGCGCCATCATCATCGATCTGGCCGCGGGCCGTCAGACCCTGGCCATGCAGGATGCCGCCGGGGAGATCCTCGGCTTTTTCCGCAACGGCCGCTTCGACAGGCAGGTATCACAGCAGTTCGCCGACCGCTTCAACAGCGGCCGGCCCCCCGGGGCGGACGAGTTCGCTCCGGTCATGATCACCATGCGCGACCAGGAGGGGATGGCACAGCTGATTGACTATACCAATGCCATCGGCACCATCATGGTCATGATCTTTGTGCTGGCCATGTCCGTCGTCCTGTGGAACACCGGCCTCATCGGCGGCCTGCGCCGCCACGGCGAATTCGGCGTCCGCCTCGCCCTCGGCGAAGAGAAGAGCCACATCTACAAGACTCTGATCTATGAAGCCCTCCTCATCGGCCTGACCGGTTCGGTGACCGGCACCCTGCTCGGGCTGGGCCTGGCCTGGTATCTGCAGGTAGTGGGTCTGGATATCGGCAACGCCATGAAGGCCTCGACCATGATGATGCCCTCGGTGGTGAGGACGCAGATCAGCGCCACCGATTACTGGATCGGCTTCATCCCCGGGCTCTTGTCCATGACCCTGGGCAACGCCCTCTCCGGCATTCGCATCTACAAGCGCAGCACTGCGCGGCTGTTCAAGGAGCTTGAAGCATGAACTACAAAATCCTCTGCCTCGCCCTGGCCTTCCTCTCCGGCTCTTCGCCCGCCCAGACCGCCGGCGAGATCATTGCCAAAGTCGATGAAAACCTCTCCGCCCGCAACCGGGTGACCGAATCCGCCATGACCATCCACGGCCGGCGCGGCAGCCGCACCCTCACCGCCAAAAGCTACGCCGAGGGCACCCGCAAGGCCTTCACCGAGTATCTCTCGCCTGCCGCCGAACAGGGGACCAAGATGCTCAAGCTCGAGGGCCAGCTCTGGATCTATTCGCCGGGCACCGACCGCACCGTGCAGATCTCCGGCCACCTGCTGCGCCAGTCGATGATGGGCAGCGACCTCTCCTATGAGGATATGATGGATGACCGCAAGCTCACGGAGATTTACGACGCGGCGATTACCGGCGAGGAGAGCATCGACGGCCGCCCCACCTGGATCCTCGAGCTCACCGCCCGGGTGACCGACGCCGCCTATCCCAAACAGAAGATCTGGGTCGACCGTGAGCGTTATATCCCGCTGCGCCAGGAGCTCTACGCCAGGAGCGGCAAACTTTTAAAGACGGCGCTGCTGACGGATGTGCAGCAGATAGCGGGACGATGGTACCCGATGAAAATGCTCTACAAGGATATGCTCAGGCAGGGCAAGGGGACGGAGTTCCTGACCAAAAAGATCGCCTTCGACCAGGCAATCCCGGAGTGGATCTTTTCCAAAGCCGCCTTGAAGCAGTAGGGAATTGGCCCGGGGCGTACGCGGCACATTCAATTCCCTCGCAGCCGCCTCTGACTCCAATTCGGAAAATTTTCCTTATCGCAGCAGCGTCAAACGAATCGTTTTAACCTGATTCTGCGCAGTAATCCGCGCCACATAGATGCCGCTGGTCACCGGCAGACCCGCATCTGAAGTAGCATCCCAGATGACTTTATAGCGGCCGGCCACGGCGGCGCTGCGCTCGAAACGGCGTACCAATTGACCCGCGAGATTGTAGATATCCACCCGGAAATCACCCCGCACCGGCACATCGATATGCAGGGTCGTGCGCGGATTGAAGGGATTGGGCGATGCTTTAACGCAGAGCAGACTATCCATCACCACCGGATGCGTCTCCACCGGCGTGCTGCCCTTCACCGTCTCATCGACAAACTCCGGCACATAATACGATTGCCACTTATCCGGAACGAGAAAAGCCGTGTAGGGTGAGAGCACACCGGTTTCCAGACTCAGCGCGATGATCTCATTGACGACCCAGTTGTTTTGATAGCGCCGCGCCAGCTTTTGCAGCTGCTGCCCATAAAACGCAGTGTAGAGGTGGTCGCTGCCCGGCTGCACCGCCTCCGCCGGGATGACCAGATCCTTTTTGACCGACTGCTGCAAGGTATTGGCAATGACTGTAACCGACATGGGAAAATTTCCCTGCAGGCGGCCGGTCTGGATGATAGGAAAATCCATGGGATAATAGCCCTCGAAGGGCGCGTAATCCCGGCGGTCAAAGGTGTAGCCATCCTGCATGCGCGTCTGCACCTCGATCTCGTTATAATGGGCCACCTTTTCAAAAAAGATCGCCGCCAGAGCGGTTTTCAAGGGGTGAAAGCGATAAAAGAAAAGATGTCCGCCGGTGATGCGCGTTAATTCGGACAGGAACGTGTAGCTGCGGTTGCCATAGCCGATGTCGCTGCCATAATGGCTCATTGGATAGACATTTTCCAGATCCAGCACATGCATCATGGTATTTTCGGGCAAAAGCGCGAGGATTTCGTATGCATACTCCCTCGACTCATCGGTATATGTGGGAAAATCGGAGCGGTTGGTGATCCAGAGCAGCTCGCCCGTGCCATTGCGCTGCAGGAACGACTGCGCTGCCAGTAACAGTTCCTGGGAAAAGTTGACATTTAAAAAGAGCCGCCCCGCGAGACGATTAAAGATCCCGTCGATATTTTCCTGCGTTGCGGCAACCCACCCATCACTGCCTGGAACGATATCCGCAAATGCCGCTATCACCGAAATGGAATCCGCGGCTGAGAGGCTGCGCTCCAGTGTCTCCTTGAGCGAGGTCACCACCAGATCGGATGTCAATCCGCTGCTGTTGCCCGGATTATAATCCAGCAAAATGAGTATCTTGCGCGGACTAGGCGAAAGGGACAGATTCGGGGGATAGACCGCGAGCTGATAAAAGATCTCCTCGTTCTTTTTAAACGTGGAAATATAGTATTCATCCTGAATTGGCGAAGGCATGACCAATTCGGCGTACTCGCCATAACGCACGGGCAAGGTGGTTTCCCATAATTTGTCTTCGGGATAGTGTTGAAATACGATATTTTGATATCCCACCACCGCAACGGTATCGGGCCGCGCGTCATAGAAAGACAGGACGCGGAGATTTTTGGCGCCGCCGGAAGTAGCTGTCACCTGCGGGATGGGCAGCCAGGTGCGCAGCGATCCGCTCGACGGCCGCGCCGGCACCAGATACTGAATCATCACCCGATTGACTTCGAAACGCCGGATCGGAAAAATGCGCAGGGTATACTCCACCTGGCGATTGTAGGTCGGCAGTGAGCGTATCAACAGCGCAGGCTCGCGAATCGGACTGGTTTTTTCATCGAACATCTGCAGGGCGGTCCATTTGTCCAGCATGGTGGCGCGCACCACGGAATCGCCTTTCCAGCAATAGAGGTTATAGACCACCGCCTCTTCGGGCAGCTGAAAGGTCCACTCCAGTTCCAGCTCTTCATAATTTTTAAAAAACCAGGAATTAAAATCATAAGCGAAAGAGATGTGAAGCTGGTGCTCGATATAGACGCCATGCTGGTAAATCACATCGGTGACCGGTTTGACGTAGAGATTATCATCGCGGTTTTGCGGATATCCCGCCTCATAGACGCTGATGCGTGTCGCCCAGGCACAGGAAGCCAGCAAAAGTCCAATATATATTAAGCGCATTGTTTTCATGGTCGTCCTCCCACTCACTTCAGACACGTTATCTTGGCGATCTGACGCTGGTGATCCCGCTGCACGCTGACGAAATAGACGCCGCTGCCAGCGGATTCACTTTTCTCATCTGTACCATCCCAGATCAGAAGCAGGCTGCTCTCATGAGCGGGTACATTTTGCCGCCACGCTCGCACCTGCCGGCCCAGCAGATCGTAGATGCGAATATCCACCTGGCCATCCACAGCCAAAGGATTCATCCGCACCGTGATTTGGAGTTGTGCATTGAAGGGATTGGGATAGGCCCTGACCTCGAATTGTTCAGGAAGAACCGGACCGGACTTTGCCAGAGTCAGTGTGTCGCCTTCTGCCAGACGCTTGAATCCGGCATAGCCTGCCTCCGAAGGAATCACCAGAGCGCTGTAGGGCGTGACGAAATGATTCTCCTTGCCAATCCGGCCGATCTCGTCGATCAGGTTCCAGGATTGAGGCTGGCGCAGCAGCTCTTTCACATGTTGGGCATGCCATAAAGTCTTGATCTGTTTGAGCTGCGGAATGCTCGCCGATGAAGTGATTTGCAGTTGTTTATGGAACCACTGTCCGCCGGTATTGCCATAAAAATCGGCGGCAAATGGCAGGCCGCCCACCGCGCGGCCGATCTCGATAAAAGGATAATAGATCGGATAGTGGGTTCTGGAGAGATCGAAATTATAACGGCCTTTGGTATAACCGCCGGAAGGCGCAAGATCCACCTCCATGAGATCCAGCGCCGGTGAGAGCAGATCCGCCAAGGCCAGTTTCAGGTGATAGGTTTTCACCGAGCTTGGACGCAGGACAGCGCCCCGCGTCAGCCGGGCGAGATTTTCATAGAGATAATCGTTGCCGCCCCCTCCGCAAGCAAGGATTTTGATGGCAACATCCTGTTTGAGTTTTGCGACGGTTAACGCGATGATATCGTTGGCTTTGGCCACGGGATTGGCGTCCCGTTCCGCCGTGGAGAGCAACCAGATTTCGCCATCTGTTTGCAGCAAGTTGAAATAGTCCACAGCCTCGCGCAAGAGCTGAACCGTGGCATTTAATTGCGGAACAGGCTGGCTGCGCATCTCTGCGAAAAGCGTGTTCAAATTTTCAGCGCTGGCGGACACAAAACGCGGACGCAGAAATCGCGGCGCTAAATCATGCATGAGCAATACATTGATGGAATCGTAGCCTGAGTAGCCCAGTTGCACCACATCCTGAAACGAGTCGAGGATGAATTCACGGTCACCGCTAGTGGCAGTGCCCACATCGAAGAGTAAAAGAATTTTCTTGAGTGGACGCTGCTGAGGTTCCAGAGGTGGTATTGCGGACAGGAGATAATAGTTCTCGCTGCCATCCTGAAAAAGATAGAGTTTTGGCTGTGACTGTCTGGATTTCAGCCAGGTCATGCCCCCAAAATTGTAGTAGCTCCCGATATCTGTGCCCATGAAACTGCTTTTCCACCAGCCATCTTGTGTCTTGTAAAAAGGAAAAGTCTTGTACGAATGTTCCAGTACAGGCTGCGTTTCCGGCTCATCGGTATCCAAAAAGTAGTAATTCATCGCCGAGACATCATGATAGGGCGGAAATCCGTAGGTGAACAGCGGACTGCGTTCGTGGTAAAGTTCGAGCGTGTTTTTAATCAAATAGGTGATCGAGATGTTAAAAGACGTTCCGTACCAGGTCGGAGAAACCTGCATCAGATAGCGCTGGTAATTATTGGAGCCGTCATAATTCCGGGAGACGAACTGGCGTAGCAGGCAGCGCGGCCGGTTGATGGCCGTGGAATCAAACAAGCTCTCGGCCGTGAGCAGATCCTGAGTATGGGCGGTGTGCCAGGTGCCCTCCAACTGCACCGCCGCGCCAATCACGACAGCTGCCTCAGGCAATTCGAACTCGTAATTAAAAACAAAGGGCTCATCGTTGGGGCGGTTTCCCCAATAATCCGCTACGATCCTGAACTCGGTGAATGACGTGTACTCCGAGTGATGAAAATAGGATCCCTGATAGAGTTCCGAAGCCCGGATGCGATATTCGCTCCACTGCTGCTGATCGTTAACGCCGACAAAATAGATCCTGGCCGCAAAAACCGGGCAGAGCATAAGCAGGAAGACAAATAATGAAATCTTGAACGTTTTCAACTTGACCTCCGGTCTGAAAAGAGAACCATTCCCGCCATGATGGCAAAGGACATGGAGAACCCTTTATCCGAGAATAGCGACAACGGTACAAACCTTAACAACCAAACAGGCAAGAAACGCTCGCATGGTTAACCGCTGCTCCTCGATACTTTTTGGACAGCCGCGACCATGGTGAGTGTGGTGAAAAACGCAACCGCGGATACGGATAGGAACAGGGAAGAGCATATGGGGTCCGGTCAACACAGCCAACGCCCACAAAAAACGGCTCTCATGCGGGTTGGTATTTTTTAAGAAGATTTTTTTTGCAAGGACAGTAATGCAGGCGGACCAGGCTGGTCGACAGACAATTCGGCGCTGTCATTAGAAGTGGAGAGACCGGTTTTAAGTGGACCGTAGAGGTCCAGGTACGCATTAATCGGATGACCCATTTTTTATCCGGCTACATCCCGATTGCAGCCGCAGCATCGAACACTCCGAGCAGTCCACCCGGCGCGACCCCCAGCCAGAGCACACCGATCAGGGCGATGACAAGGGCGGCGATCAGACCGGGGTGGGCTTTGGCCGCCTCGGCCGGTTCATCCGCCTCGCGCATATAGAGATTGATCACCAGGCGCAGATAATAAAAGACCGAAACCACAGCGTTCAACACTGCGATGACAACCAGGGGAATATATCCCGCCTTGACGGCGGCGGCGAAGAGGAAAAATTTGCCGAGAAAGCCGCCGGTTGGCGGAATGCCGGCCAGACTGAACATAAAAACTGCCATCGCCAGGCTGACGAAGGGATAGCGATAGCCCAGGCCGCGATAGCTCTCGAAGCTGAGGCGCTCCTCACGCAGGCCGCGCCCGAGCCAGGCGATCACCCCAAAGGCGCCGGCGTTCATCAGGGTATAGACCAGCAGATAGTAGAGAATGGCGCTCCGGCCGGCGGCATTGCCGGCCGCCAGGGCGACGAGCAGATAGCCGGCATGGGCGATGCTCGAATAGGCGAGCATGCGCTTGACATTGGACTGGACGATGGCCATCAGGTTGCCGACGGTCATGGTCAGCACGGCCAGGATCGACAGTATGGTGCCCCAGGCGATGGTCCCCTCCGGCATGACAAGGGTGACGACCCGCGCCAGCACTGCAAAGGCCGCGGCCTTGGTTCCGGTGGACATGAAGGCGGTCACCGGCGTCGGCGCCCCCTGGTAGACATCCGGGGTCCACATGTGAAAGGGCACCAGGGCTGCCTTGAAGGCGAACCCGACGAGCACCAGGAGGGCTCCCGCGGTGAGAAGCCAGCCCGAGCCGCCCGCCGCTGCAGCCTCGCGGATGTGCGCCATTTCCAGCTGTCCGGTGGCGCCGTAGATGAGGGCCACCCCGTAGAGGAAAAATCCGGTGGCGAAAGCGCCGAGAAGGAGATACTTGAGCGCCGCTTCGAGCGAGTCGACGCGCATCTTGCGATATCCGGCCATCACATAGAGGGCGATGGAGAGGATCTCCAGCCCGAGAAACACGATCAGAAAATGGGTGGTCGAAGTCATGACCATAAGACCGAAAATGGCCAGGAGCAGCAATCCAAAGAGATCGCCATACTGAACATACTCTTCCTCGACGCGGTTGAGGGAGATCAGCACCGTGAGCAGACCGCCGAGGAGAAAGAGAGTCTGGAAGGCCAGGGCGAACCGGTCAACCGTGACCATGCCCGCAAAACCCCAGCTGGGACGGGACCACAGCCAGATGGTCGCCACCAGGGCCGCCACGAGCCCGGCCAGCGCGATGGCGGAGAGAAATTCGCGGCTCAGGCTGCGCCGGAAGAGCGGCAGCAGCAGGAGAAGGATGGCTGCGGCCAGGACAATGAGCTGCGGGGAGATCAGATCCAGCTGGATCAGTGGAGCGGACAACTCCATGTCTTTCCTCTTATTTAGGGTTGATCACTTTCGATTGACTGCCGGACAATTCATCGATGAGGGCGATCTTGTCCAGCTTGATCCTGTGCTCGTCCAGCATTTTCTGCGCCGCGGCCTCGCTCTTGTCGAGAAAAGTGGCGGGATAGAGACCGATCCAGAGGCAGAGCAGGACGATCGGCACCAGCGTGGCGATCTCGCGGCCATTCAGATCCTTCAGGGCCTGGTTTTCGGGTTTGTCGAGCTTGCCGTAATTGACCCGCTGAAACATGGTAAGCATGTAAACCGCCGAGAGGATCACGCCGGTGGTGGCGAGAACCGCAAAGATCTTGTGCGCCTCGAAGGTGCCGAGGAGGATCATGAACTCACCGACAAAACCATTGAGGCCCGGCAGACCGATCGAAGAGAGCGTGATGATGAGAAAAAAGGTCACAAAGATTGGCATCTGCCGCGCCAGCCCGCCGAAATCGGCGATCATGCGGGTGTGACGGCGTTCATAGATCATCCCGACCAGAAGGAAGAGCGCGCCGGTGGAGAGGCCATGGTTGACCATCTGAATCAATCCCCCCTGCACCGACTGCAGGGTGAGGGCGAAAATGCCCAGCATGACAAAGCCGAGGTGGCTGACCGACGAAAAGGCGACCAGCTTTTTCAGATCCGGCTGCACCCAGCTGACCAAAGCACCGTAGATGATGCCGATCACCGCCAGCAGCATGATCAGCCAGCCGTATTGCTGCGCGGCATTCGGGAAAAAGGGAATGCAGAAGCGCAGAAAACCATAGGTGCCCATCTTGAGGAGGATGCCGGCGAGGATGACGCTGCCTCCGGTCGGAGCCTCGACATGGGCATCCGGTAGCCAGGTGTGGAAGGGGAACATCGGCACCTTGATCGCAAAGGCGAGGCTGAAAGCGAAGAAGAGCCAGACCTGACTCTTGCTGGCGATGAGCATCTGGCTGAGGGCGGTATAGTCAAATGTATAAATGCCGCTCTGGCCGCCGTGCATGAAATAGAGCGCCAGGATGGCGACCAGCATCAGCACGCCGCCAAACATGGTGAAGAGGAAAAACTTGATCGCCGCATAGAGCCGGCGCTCCCCTCCCCAGACGCCGATGATGAAATACATCGGGATGAGCATCCCCTCCCAGAAGAGATAAAAGAGAACCAGATCCAGACTCAAAAAGACTCCGAGCATGGCGGTCTCGAGCACCAGGAACATGATCATATATTCCTTGACCTTTTTGGTCACGGAGCGCCAGCTGGAGAGGATCACCAGCGGGGTCAGGAAAGCGGTGAGCATGACCATCAGCAGGCTGATGCCGTCAACGCCAAGGTGGTAGCCGATCCCTGCCGAGGGGATCCATGACCGGTTCTCCTCGAACTGGAAGCCGGGGTTGGCTCCGTCAAAAGCGGTGAAGAGCGGCAGGGAGAGGAGAAAAACCGCCAGGGTCAGCACCAGGGTGAAGTAGCGGATCAGCGCTTCCTGCTGGCGCGGCACGAAGAGCAGCACAAGCGCGCCCGCCAGCGGCAGAAAGGTGAGGATGGTCAGTATGGGCATGGTGCTCAAATCACTCATGAAGATGCTCCCGAATAATGGGCAACTGCTTCACCTATAAAAAGAGATAGACGAGGAGTGCGATCACGCCAAAAACAAAAGCCAGGGCGTAGTTCTGGACGAAGCCGGTCTGGAGGGCGCTCAAGGCCCGCGCTCCGGCGCCGATCAGGGCGGCCGTACCGTTGATCGAGCCGTCGATGATCCTGACGTCGATGAAGCGCCAGAGTGCCGATTCGGAGAGCCGGCGCAGGGGACGCGCGATGACCGCATCATAGAACTCATCGACATAGTACTTGTTGAAGACCAGGCGGTAAGCCGCGCCGAGTTTGGCGGCTGTGCGGGCGGGCAGATCGCTCTTGCGCCCGTAGTAGCGCCAGGCCAGCCACAGGCTGACGAGGACGAGCAGAAAAACGATGCCCATGAGCAGCAGCTCGAGGCTGTGGCCGGCCGCGTGGCTCTCCGCCCCGCCGTGGGCTGCTGCTCCCCGCATCTCCGTACTCGCGGCAAAGACCGGCGCGAGGAAATGTTCAAAGTGGTTGCTGCCGCCGAGCACCGCCGGGATGCCGACATAGCCGCCGATGAGCGAGAGCACTGCGAGAATGATCAGGGGCCAGGTCATCACACCGGGGGATTCATGGAGATGATGGGCGGTCTTGTCATCGGCGCGCAGGGTGCCGAAAAAGGTCATAAAGATGAGGCGGAACATGTAAAAGGTGGTCAGGGCGGCGGCGACGGCCCCGATGAGCCAGAGCCAGGGCGCTCCGTGGGCTCCGGACCAGGCCTGCCAGAGGATCTCATCCTTGCTGAAAAAACCGGAAAAGCCGGGAATGCCGGCGATCGCCAGGGTGCCGATGAGCATGGTCCAGAAGGTGCGCGGCATCTTTTTCCTGAGGCCGCCCATAATGCGCATATCGGTCTGGTTGGACATGGCGTGCATGACACTGCCGGCCGCCATGAAGAGCAGGGCCTTGAAAAAGGCGTGGGTCATGAGGTGAAAGATGCCGGCGGCGAAGGCGCCGACCCCGACTCCGATGAACATGTAGCCGAGCTGGCTGATGGTCGAATAGGCAAGCACCCGCTTGATGTCGAACTGGGTCAGGCCGATGGTCGCCGCATAGAGGGCGGTGAGGGCGCCGACAATGGCAACGACCGCCGCAGCCGTCGGGGCGAGGGTGTAGATGACATTGGCGCGGGCGACCATATAGACCCCGGCGGTGACCATGGTGGCGGCATGGATCAGGGCGCTGACCGGGGTCGGACCGGCCATGGCGTCGGGCAGCCAGACATATAGGGGCAGCTGGGCTGACTTGCCGGCGGCGCCGACGAAGAGGAGCAGGGCGATGGCCGTGAGCACCCCGGCACCCATCGGCATGGCCGCGGCCTGGCTAAAGACCTCGGTGAAATCAAGGGTACGAAAGGTGGCGTAGATGAGAAATATCGCCAGGAGAAAGCCGAAATCCCCGATGCGGTTGACGACAAAGGCCTTGCGGCCGGCATAGGCGTTGTAATCGTCCTGGTACCAAAAGCCGATCAGGAGATAGGAGCAGAGGCCGACCCCCTCCCAGCCGATGAACATCATCAAAAAGTTATTCGCCGTCACCAGGATCAGCATCGCAAAAACGAAAAGGTTGAGAAAGATGAAGAAACGGTTAAAGCCGCGGTCGCCGTGCATGTAACCAATGGCGTAGATATGAATGATGAAGGAGACCCCGGTGACGACCAGGATCATCACCATCGAAAGGGGATCGATCTGAAAGGCGATTTCGGTGCTGAGAGCCCCGGCGGCGATCCACTTGAAGAGGGGCACCTCCACCAGCCGATCGGCGGCGGGCAGCCTCAACAGCTCAAAGAAAAGGGCCACAGCCGCAGCAAAGGAGAGCCCCACAGCCGCGCTGGCGATGACGCCCGGCCTGACGCCGGCACTCTTCCAGCCGGTCAGGGCATTGATGATCAACCCCAGCAAGGGGAATAGAGGTATCAGCCAAACCAGATCAAACATGTAGGCTCCTGTCGTTCTCGCAAGGTGTCCGGGTCCACTCCGCTCCTCCGCCTCCACCGCCATTGCACGGCGGGAGGCCGGATCGGATCAACCCTTGAGCAGATTGATCTCGTCGACCTGCACCGTGCCGCGCAGACGAAAGACCGAGATGATGACCGCCAGGCCGACCGCCACTTCAGCTGCGGCCACAGCCATGATGAAAAAGACGAAAAGCTGGCCATCCAGCGCCTGCCACCTGGCGGCGAAGGTGATGAAGGTCAGATTGACCGCATTGAGCATCAGCTCGATGCTCATCAGGATGATAAGGGCGTTGCGGCGCACGAGCACGCCCGCCACACCGATGGCGAACAGCGCGGCTGCGACGAGCAGAAAATAGTCCAGGGGGATGGCGTTCATAGCGATCGGATCCTCATTGCTCTTTCGGCAGCTTTTTGCTGCCGAGGATGATGGCGCCGACGATGCCGGTGAGGAGCAGCACCGAGGCGACTTCAAAGGGATAAAGATAGGTGCTGAAAAGGGTTGCGCCCAGCTTCTCGACGGTGCCCGACGCCGGGGCCTCTCCGGTCAGGCTGCCGATAAGCCTGGTTCCGGCGGCCACCATCACCAGCAGCTGCACAGCCAGGATGGCCGCGAAGGCGATGCCGAAGCCGGTCTGATAGGAGCGTCCGGCCGGCAGCCGGGCCTCTTCGCTGAGGTTGAGCAGCATGATCACAAAGACGAAAAGAACCATGATGGCGCCGGCGTAGACGATCACCTGCACGACGCTGAGGAACTGGGCGCCGAGGAGAAAGTAGAGTCCGGCCAGGGCGAAGAAGGTGATGATGAGAAAAATGGCGCAGTAGACCGGATTTTTATGCGTTACCATCAGGAGGGCCGCTGCGATCGCCAGTCCGGCGAAGAGAAAAAAGAGTATCGGAATCATGCTCACTTCCCAGGTTACAGGTTTTCATCCGGCTGCAGGCTGCAGCCGGTCATGCCGGGTGGTGTCAGCAGGCCGGCTTTATACGGACCTGCCGCTGCAGCAGTGCCCGCCTCCCGCCCATGGAGGGGGAGCCCCCGGCCGGCGCAGAGCGGGGAGCTACATACCCGTCTCCGTCTTGCTCCGTTCAAAATACTTGCCGTCCGCCGTGATATCGTAATTTTTAAGCAGACGCTCCTTGTCCCAGATCAGCGCCTCACGGCTGTAGGCGGAGAAATCGTAAATTTCCGTCAGCTCGATCGCCGCCTCAGGGCAGGCCTCCTGGCACATTCCGCAGAGTATGCAGCGCAGCATATCGATTTTGAACTCGACCGGGTACTTGTCGCGGTCAGGCCAGGGAGCCACGCCCGCCACCATGCTGATGCACTTGGCGGGACAGGCGGTCGAGCACATTTCGCAGGCCACGCACTTGATCCGCCCCTGCTCATCCTTGTTGAGGCGGATGGCGCCGCGGTGGCCCGGCGGCACCGGCCACTTTTCCTCAGGATAGGAGACCGTATATTTTTTCGAGAAAAAGTGCTTTATTGTGATCCACATGCCCTTGAGGATCCCCGGAAAGTAGGAAGAATCCCAACGGGCGGGACGATATCCGACATTCTTGACACCCATAAAACTCCCTGGATTGCATTAATGACAGCTTTTATCAACAGTGCCGGCGGCCACTCTGGGCTTCGCCGGCGGCTCTGCGCGATTTCCCGCCTGCAGCTTTTCCTAGCGCACGAACAACAGCCCGGTGCCGGTGAGCACAATGTTCAGCAGGGCCAGGGGGATCAACACCTTCCAGCCGATGCGCATCAGCTGGTCGAAACGGAATCTCGGGATGGTCCAGCGCACCCAGAGAAAGAAAAAGAGAAAAAAGCCGGTCTTGAGCGTAAAGGCAATGATCGAAAGCAGCACGCCCCAGATGCCGAGCGCCGCCTCATCGACCCAGGGGAAATCCCAGCCGCCGAAAAAGAGGGTGGTCAGGAGGGCGGCGGTGGTGATCAGCGCGATATACTCGCCCATGAAAAACATCGCAAACTTCATCGAGCTGTACTCGGTGTGATACCCGCCGACGAGTTCGGGCTCGGACTCGGCCAGGTCGAAGGGCAGCCGGTTGGTCTCGGCGAAGGCGGCGACGAGAAAGGTGATGAAGGCCAGGGGCTGCAGAAAGACATTCCAGCGCGGCAGAAAGCCGAAGAGCAGGCCGCTCTGGTAATCGACGATGCTGCTCAGGCGCAGCGACCCGGTGATCATGACGATGCCGATGACCGACATGCCCAGCGCAAGCTCATAGCTGATCATCTGCGCCGAAGCGCGCAGGCCGCCGAGGAAGGGATACTTGCTGTTCGAGGCCCAGCCCCCGAGGACCACGCCGTAGACCCCGAGCGAGACCAGGGCGAAGATGTAGAGAAAGCCGACGTTGAGGTCGACGATCTGCAGGGGCACGGTGTGGCCGAATAACTCCAGGGTGGCGCCAAAGGGAATGGCGGCAAAAGTCATCAGGGCCGGCACCAGAACCAGCACGGGAGCGAAGGTGTAGAGCCACTTGTCCGCACCGGACGGGACGACCTCCTCCTTGAAAAAGAACTTGATGCCGTCGGCGACCGCCTGGAAGAGCCCCGCCGGTCCCACACGGTTGGGGCCGAGGCGGTCCTGGATGAAAGCGCTGACGCGGCGTTCAGCCCACTCCATGATCATGAGGATGACCAGGTTGACCACGATGACGGCGAGGATCTTTAGCAAAAGGATGCCTATGTCGATCCAGGCAAATCCCAATTCGTTCATACCGGTTCCTTAGCTCAGTTGAACACCAACATCTGCAAGTTTGAAATAAGAGAGCCCCGCGCAAGCCGGAATACGGGCTGCGAGGTCATTGAAAACATCGGCCGCGGTGACCGCCGTCACGGGCTGCTGCAGCAGCGCAGCCACGTCGGCCATG
>ENA-UOWO01002497-UOWO01002497.1-activated-sludge-metagenome-genome-assembly--contig:-NODE-2497-length-22653-cov-10.741924_pt1 | contig 22653 bp, 19 predicted proteins | sample MGYA00238148_ERZ761564 | MGnify/ENA primary metagenome ERZ761564 (study PRJEB28885, sample SAMN05720194) | activated sludge metagenome | isolation source: Anaerobic digester | place: USA... | reverse complement strand
TGAAATCTTCATCTTTAAGAAGTTCATACTGTTTAACCCGAAGAAACACATTTTTGCCAGTCTGAAAATCAATTCTTCCATTGAATCTCCCATTGCTGCCAAGGAAAATGGTGTCAATCTGGTGTCTCATCAGAAACCGCATTGCAGCAGCAGTTATCTCAATCTGTCCGATCACCACCAACTGCTCTGTTTTAAAGGGGAAAATAGTTTTAAGAATGTCATTTTCCTTCTTTAATTGAAGAACCTCACCGCTTTTAACAAGCCTGCCCCAGTCTGAAATAATGTAAATTGTGGACATTTTTAGTTCCCTTTATTTAAACTTTTTAAAGAAAGTCTCTTCCAATTTTCCAGAATCGTTCAAAACCGTAAGATCAATGATCTTTATCCCCAGAGTTTCTGCTCTCTTTATATGATCAATGTTGTCAACTTTATCAAGCGTGAACAAATAACTTTGAGCAGAAAGTCCAAGATCTTTTCTGATAGCGGCCTGTTTATAGACAGTTTCAGCAAAAAGTCCTTTAACTTCAGACTCCATGCTGGTTTTACATTCGATGATATACAAAGAGTTGTTTGATATAAATGCCACATCGAATTCGTTTTTCTTTCTGTTGTCATTGTCTTTTATGACTTCTGTGCCAAGAGCAATCTGCTCATCTGATATTTTCAGATTTTCTTTAACCAGAGAATAAGCAAGTTCTTCAAACCATCCGCCAGTGATAAATCTCAGGGATTTAGATTTAATCATGACTCCATCATTAAACCCGCATGATTTGAAAAGTTTATCAATGTTGTCAAGAAGATATATGCCGCTGTTTTTATGAACAAATTCATGAACTCTTATATCGTTCCAATCTATCTCCCCTTTTTTCTCCAGAACTTTTTTAATAGGTCTATCATTTTGAAGTTTTATAAGGAATGCAATTTCATTTCTATAATTATTAAAAAGTTCCGTCTTGAATGTATTAAGAAAGTTCAGATCCTTCGTCGTTGCTGATTGTTTTTTTATTTCAACACCGTAAGCAGAAAGATAATTCTGAAGTGAAACTTTAAAATTGATCGCTTTTAGATTTTCAGTTTCAGGGAATATTTTCTGATAACCATTTTCGCCAATAGGCATATAAAAAATAACTGAGTTTTTAAATTTGCTGAAAAAATCATAAACCGCAAGTGACATAATCTTTGTTCCGCCAGTAATATTAACAATAAATTCAGCATCTTGGGACAAAGGAATGTTTGTGAGTACTTTTTTGATCTCATCAATATCGCTTTCATGAATTTTTTCAATATGGCATTTTGTTTTATCCAAACCCGATGATTTTATTATTTTTTCTGTCTGATTCTGTTGTTCCATTTTTTCAGTTGACAGAAAAACATATTCATCCATTTCCTTAAAATCTTTAATGAAAAGCACATTCGGTATAGTCTGGTCGCTAACAATTGAAATTAATACTTTTCTCCCCATTTCACATACCTCCTAAAATTCACATGTTTAAATATATGTTTCCGTTCAACTGTGCCATCTCCATTCCTTATCTCTTCATATATCCTTTTGCTTGTGGCATATATCGGAATAATCCCTACATTAAAACAGTGCTCAATTAAATAGTGTGTTGCCCCGAATTCACCCTGAATGAGAACAAAATCTCCTTTGCTTGCATGTTCCTTAAGCCACAACAAAATTTCTTCAAGTGGTTTGGTGTTCAACTCTCCAACCGGATTAATGTCTGACCACATTTGCTGTAGAGATAGAGGCAGAGAAACAATTTTTTCAACCCCCAGAACTTCATTTGCATCTTTTACCTGTTCAGGAGTTAAAGTGTGTGAGAAGAGAAGGAATAGGTTAGACATTAGGGAATCTCCTTTTTTTCGGTAATTTCTTTTAATTTTAATATTCTTTCTGCAATGATTTCGGGACCAGGGAGAATGTTTTTCATTGAAGCAGGTAAGGTTTTTGTAATTTTATAAGTTGCAACTCCTATTGGTGCATCTGTCAGTCGCAAAGCATATTCAACTTCTGTTCTGTCTTTATTTTTACAGATAATTATGCCAATGGATGGATTTTCATCACTATTTTTTACGAAGTCGTCAAGAAGAGCAAGATAAAACTGCATTTTACCTGCATATTCAGGAATAAACTCACCAATTTTCAATTCAACAGCAATAAGACTTTTCAGTTTTCGATGAAAAAGGAGCAAATCAATGTAATAATCTTTTGTTTCTGTTGAAATTCTGAACTGATTTCCAATAAAGCAGAAATCATTACCCATTTCAAGAAGAAAACTGCGAATATTCTTCATCAATTCATATTCCAGTTCTTTCTCGCTATGTTCCTGAGAACCACCAATGAAATCAAAAGAGTACTCATCTTTTACAGCAAGAATTGCCTGATTCCTATATTTTTCAGGCACAGTTTGATCGAAGTTTGTCTGGTTTAAAAGATATTTTTCGTAAGCACCGCTTTCAATCTGATGAATAAGCACATTCTTGGTCCATCCGAATTTTGCAGTCATCCGAAGATAAAATTCTTTTTGAAAATTGTCGCTGCACCTTTGAAGAATCAGGATGTTTTTTGTCCAGCTAATTTCTCCAACCAATGGCTGGAGATTTTCATTTTCTCTGTAATAAAGAAAAAACTGTCTCATATTCCAGAGATTCTGTGTGGAGAAACCTTTAGCCGAAGGAAAATCTTTCTGTAATTCCAAAGACAGTTGCTCAACAACAGCTTTTCCCCAACCAAGTGTCTCCTGCTTTTCAACGATCATTTTCCCAACATCCCAGTAAAGAGCAGTCATTTCACTGTTTACAGCTCGCATTGCTGCGTATTGAGCAGAACGAATCCGTTCCTTCACCTCAGAAATGAATTGATTGAAATCTTGATCCATTATAGAATCTCCTCGAAAGTCATTTTCACCCATCCTGGCGGAACTATTTTTCTGCCAACATCAACAACTCTTCTGGTTTTGGGAAAAGGTTGTTTAATGTGGTCGGCATCAGAAGACAATCTTAGATTTTTTCTAACTGATTCCGTCAGTTTTTTACCTATTAGATTTCCTGTTGTTCCAATCCAGCCAATTCCGGCACCAAGATTGAAAACTATATCACCTTTATCTAAATAGTTTTCTTTCAACATTTTATAAAAAGATGATATTTCATTGTTCTGAAAATCCATATTAATTACAGCATTCGCGTCAGCGTCCTCTTTTATTGCTTCAATAATCTCATTAAAAGAAAAAGCATGTTTAGGTATTTTCGCTTTTTTTCTGTTTTCTTCATCTGATAAAAACTGATCCAATGTAATCGAGCATCTAAGTTCAGTGTTTTCAGGAATCATTTCATAAAAAATCTTTTTTCCTCTCATCCTGACACTATTCAAAACCAACATTTCATAAATTCTTGAGCTTTTCCCAACAGTTGCATCTGTAACTGTTAAAATTCTCATAAGATTTTCCTTTGGATCTTTCCCGAACATACTCTCTAAAAGTTTTTTGTCAGCATATTTAGTATCTCTGCAATAATCATTTATAGAACTTAATAAATCTTGGTAATTATGATTTTCATCATAGGCATAAGATGCCGCAATCGCAGTTCTAATTGCACCTTTTATCGAAGAACCAGGAAGATAAATTTTGCCATTTGTTTTAATGTGTTTTTTGATATTCTGTCCAAAAATTGAGTTAGGAATTGATTTTTTCTCAGAAATTTTTGAAAAAAGTTCTCTGTTTGAGTTATAAAAGTTTCTCAAATTTCCTTTCTCAATTTCGTTGCATAGGTTATTCATCATTTTTGAATCTGTCGAAGCTTCACGCATCAGACGATTAATATCAAAAAATATATCTCCAATAAAATCAAGTCCATTTATGTATTCTTCGCCACTTCCAACATGGACTGGAGTAATTGTTTCAAGCGTGATTTCATAATATTTTTTTAGTTTTGAAAGTTTCTGAGAGTTCGGCATTATTCACCTCCAAATTTTATGAGAAATCCTCTGCCATCTCTGAAAACATCAAAAGGAGCATCACTCATTTTTTCTTTGTCAACTACTTTGACTATTTTCCCACCTCTTCGTCCTTTTGCAGAAAGAATTGATCCTACTGACAACATCCTTATTTCATTTCGTTTGATGTTTCCTGCTAAATAATGTCCGATATGACCGCTTCTTTTAATCAGTGAATAACTTGAATCTTCAAGAAAACCAGCATCAATTTCAGACATTTCTGGATAATAAAGCGACATCAGCAAAGCCTTATCTTTTTCTCCCGCTTTTTCAAGGTCAACACTGCATTTTTCCCAGACAAACTGTCCTTTTCCTGTTGAGCGGTCAGCACCAATACCGTTTTCACCAAGCAGTGTCAATGCTGCTTCAAACTTTTTCTCATTTTGATTTTCAATTTCTACAAGAATAAAAAGTCCAGCATCACTATTAAAAAAGAAATCTCTGCTGTAGAAAAAAGCACCTTCAACACTGGAGTTTGTTACTCTGTCAAGTGTAAGTCTTGGTCGCTCGGAACTTTTGCCAAATTCAAGTCTGTTTTTCTCAGAGTAGCAACTATGTTTCTTGGAAAACTCTTCAAAATCATTTTTAATTAGCTCTGATTTTTCATTTTTAAGATATTTTTTCAATATTTCAAGAGGAATATAGTCAACTTTTTTCCATTTCTTAATATCAACCGACTCATCTTTCATAATTTCATCAAACATACCAACAGGAACAGGGAAAAAGAGTTGTTCTGCAACAAACGGAAAAGCAGAGCTTAGCTTGCAGGGAGGATTTACTATTAAATCAGGTATCGCCTCTTCAAAAAGCAAAGACCAGTTAATAATCAGTGAATTAAAGAGCGTATCTGAATGAAGAATCGGCTCAATTGTTGTCTGATCATCGCTGTCTGTGCCAAGATGAAGCGGCGAAATAAACTTTAATTTATATGCCAGCATAACAACTCCTTAAATTTTAAAATCGTCAAATTTTACTTCAAGCTGATGATTTTCATCCCAATCTTTGCCATCTTTGTAATTTTCAGCTGTTTTTACCTGAATTTTTATGTCGTGAAATTTTATCTGACCATATCCTCTGCTGCCGTGACCGCCAATATAATCAAGCTCGACAAGTTTCATTCCTTGCTTAACAATATCAAGCAGTTTTTTCTGCATATCATTTTCCTTATCCACATTATAAATATCAACAATCATCTCAAAATCAAAATCAACACCAGCAGGAACTCTTTCAAAACTTCTTGGATTTGCAGCAGATGTCAATCTATCAATATAGTTTTCTGATTTAATTTCAGTGAGATACATGTCTGTCTGGTCAAGATTTTCAAGTGTTTTTACACTTTCATTATTCATTTTTGCATCGCGAACCATAAGTCTTGTTGGAGCGTTTTTGTGGGGATTATCTGAAGCAATTCCAAACAACTGTACAAGAGGTTCTGCTACATCAGTGCATATTTCCCCTTTATACTTTCCATCTTTTATAGAAAAATTTACTTTCCCTTCAATTTTTTCAATAAGACTTCTCATTTTTCCTTTGAGTGATGATCCGGGAATGTAGGGAACTTTGTCAATAGTATTTCTTACAACAATTTTATCTGCGCCACCAATTGCAAGACCAATGTCTGTTCCGCCAATATGCATTCCAGTCATAAGTCTGATTTTTCCATTGATTTTTACTTTTTTCTCAAGTTTAAGAGTGCTTTCTGTCATGATTTTCTCCATTATTTTTAATTAATTAATTTCCGCCATGTGCTTTGTGGTAAGCCAAAACTGCTTCAAGCAGTTTTACAAAGTTTTTGAATCTTTTGTTCATTTCATCTGGTTGTGTTGCTTCAAATATCTTATCTATTCCAGGATTTATAATATAGTTTTTAAAAACTTCGATTCCTTTTTTGTCATGTCTTCCTGCAGCGTAGGCAACAAGAGGCTTCATCATTAAAAGTTCAGCTTTTTTTGTGTCTTCAAAGTTTCCAGGTTTTGCATCAATTTCTTTAAGTTTTGTAAAAATTGCTCTAATTTGAGATGTGGTTAATTCCTGATCTTTTGTTTTTTGCCTTCCATTTTTATCAGTCTTAATTGTTCCATTTCTTTCAGTTTCATACTGTTTTATTGATGAAAGATACTTGCCCGTTCCTTCTGTCTTTTCAATAAGATTAGATTCCGGTCCATTCTCAACCCATTTTTTCACTTCTTCTTTTGAAATACATTTTTGATCATAATCTAATGTGTACTTTTCCATCATTTTTTCTCCATCTTTCTTGTTATGTTACTAAGCCATATACCTAATATTTCTGCGTTTTCTATTCCAGTCCTACCGATTTTAAGAACTTTTTCTGTAAAATATTTTTGAATATTTTCAATTTTTTTTACCGCACTTTCATCATATTCTTTGTGCTGTTTCATAAGTCTTGAAAGGCTGTAAACCATTTGCCAACGCCATTTTTCAGCTTCAGCCATTTGAAGAACTTTCTCTTTATCAATTGGTTTTGCCATGATTCTTTTGATTTCATCTTTTGTTGTTTCATAGCTTGAAGCAATAAGATTTATGCGGTTAATTATCGGCTTACTGTTTGGAATTTCAGCAATTTCAGCAACTTTGTTTTGAAGATCCTCAATTTCGTCCCAATCGAAAGCTCTTCCCATAAATGAGATTGCATTTTTCTCTTTTTCATTTCTTTTGTAGCTTTTTGCCTGCTCCTCAGCCTCTCCCGCAAGTTCTGCCGCTTTATAAATCGGATATTTCCCGGGAACAAGAGCAATTCCGCCTGAAAGTGAAAAAGCAGGATTGTTGCACACAAATCTTTCAAATTCTTTTTTAATTGTAATAGCAATTTCAGGAATTATATGCCACTGTCCAAGGATAAAAAGATCATCGCCACCGCTGTAAACAATAATTGCTTTTTCGGCAAAATTTTCATTTTTATCAATAATATTTGAGAGAATAGAACTGAAAAACATTGAGAGCTGAGAAGACAGAGTTGTCACTCTGCCGATTGAATAAAAATTGAATTTACTCATATTACCCATAACTTGAAAATCTTCTCTAGCATAGTTAAGTTCATGTCGGTAATTTCTAAGACCTTTTGCAAATATCTTTCCCAGATTATCAACATCCATTCTTAAGATGCCAAGAAGATGACTTCCTTTTGCTTCAGCAGCAATTTCATCAAAAGTATTTTCACCAAAACCTTTCAATCCGCCAGTCGGGAATAATGTAATATTTCTTGGTTTTTCGCTCTTAAATACTTCATCCAGTTTTTTAGGATCAAGCACATACAAATCCCCATAATCATCAATCTTTTCAATCATATTAAAGCTGTATCCAAGAATTTTATGAGATTTTGAATCACTTTTATGAATCGAAAGATAATTTGCAGTTTTCAGCTTTCTTCCAATCTCTTCAAAAAACTTGTTTCTTTCATTCTCATTTTTTTTTCTATCTTTTTCAGAAATATGTTCCGCCGGACCAAAAATCTCTGAAAAATGTTGTCTTGAAATTTTTGAATATTTATGTCTGTCACTTTCTGCAAGTGTTCTCTGTACATCATCCCATAAAGCACAAAAGTTGTTTTTATCAAGAATAGTGTTGTCGGCTTTGTTTTGCAACAATTCTGGATTAAACGCCTTGTGCCCACTTCTTAAAAAAACAGAGCCATCAAATTCTTTTAAAAGTTCGTAGTTTATGTGTTCGGTTTCTTCTATTATGATTTCCTTAACTTTTTGAATATTTGGCAGAATCATATAAAAATGACCGCCATTTGCATATATAATCTGTGTTTCATCCATCTCTAATTTGTCGAGAATCCTTTTCGCAATAATAACTGGAAGAATTTGCATAAAAAATGACCGACCTTTAAGAGCTTTGTAAGCCCCTTTACTGTCAACATCATAAATGAAATTTTGAATGCCCGAAATGTCTCCGGCAAAAAGCAGATATTTTTGATCTGTTCTGTTTCTCACATCTTCAATAGTCATTGTATTTGTTGAATTATGATAATGAAAAAGAGCTCCGGCAAGCATTGCCGTCAGCCTCATGTGGTCATACAGAGAAACATCAGGCATCGCATGAAGTCTTGTGTCCTGAGGAATGCACCAGAAATATTCTTTTAGAAGTGTTTCAACAGATTTTTTAAATTTCAGAATAGATTTTTCCTTTTGTGCAGAAAAAACAAAGTTTGTTAAAGATTTTTTGAAGTCCTGAAAATGTGCAGGATAGGAATTTTTAAAATCCTCAGCAAGATACGCCTCTTTTTTAGTTGAAAAAAGTTCCCCTGAAGACATTCGTTTAAGTTTGTAAAAACTGTTTACCTTTTCTGTTTTTTCAACAGTAAATTTCTTATTGTCTTTGAAAAGAATAAGACTTGCTCTTTCTGTAATTGGATAAAGCGGAACTCGCTCTTTTCCATATTGATTGTAATGTTTCCTTTCTAAGAGCTCTTCTTCTCCTCCATCAGCTCTGTCATGACCGGAAGCCTGTCTGTCTGCTTCAGCAAGAATCCAATCATAAACACTTTCCGGGTTGTGGTGAAAACTTGCCAAATCAGTCAAGTCAGTTCCATTTGTGTCTTTTTCTTCGCACCAGCCGAAAAACTCTGATAAAAATTTTCTTGAGAACCATGCGTGTGAATAAAGTTCGTCAAAGCTGGTGGGTGGCTCTCCATATTTTGTTTCACCAGCTCTTTCAACAAACTTCCCCACATCATGCAGCAATGCAGCAAGTGTCAAAATCTCATAATCTCTGTTCAAATCAACCTCCCTATCTCAATTCTCAAATTTTTCCTTAATATTTTCGATGTATTGAACCAGCTCCTCTTTTGTCGGCAGATATAGCTTATACTTGCTTGCAAATATCTGATCGTTTTCTTCCGGAAGTGTGAATTTTACCAGCATATCTGATTTATCCATGCAGAGTATTATGCCGATTGTTCTGTTTTCATCTTCAGTTTTTACTTCTCTGTCGTAATAATTGACATACATCTGCATCTGTCCGATATCCTGATGTTTCAGATCGCCTTTTTTGAGATCAATAATAACAAAAGATTTTAAGAGCCGGTTGTAAAACACAAGGTCAATATAAAAGTGTCTTTCATCAAAAGATATTCGTTTCTGTCTTGCAACAAATGTAAATCCTTTGCCAAGTTCCAGAAGAAATTTCTGTAAATTATCAATTATCGCCTGCTCAAATTCTGTTTCCGAATATTCACTCTTTTCTTCAAGTCCGAGAAATTCAAGTATATACGGGTCTTTCACGACATCTTCAGCTTTTGTAAGAAGTTGTCCTTTTTGAGCTAATTCAAAAACTTTGTCTTTGTCTTTGCTTAGAGCAAGTCTTTCAAAAAGAGCAGAGTCCATTTGTCTTTTGAGTTCGCGTACTGACCAGCTTTCCTTTTTTGTTTCGATTTCATAAAAACTGCGTTTCAGTTCGTCGTCAATTCGAATAAGCATAAGATAATGAGTCCATGATAAATCGAATAAATCCAAGCTGTTGCTTGATTGGCTAATCAGTGATTGGCTTTTTGTTTTTTCTCTGTAAGTGATAAAAAACTGCTTCATGTTTTTGAGATTACTAAGAGAAAAACCATTCCCGAATTCTTTTGAAAGCTTTAAAGAGAGTTCTTTTAATGTTTCTTTCCCATATTCAGCTCTGTCTTTTCCACCCTGTTCGTGTTCAACGATGATGCGTCCAATTTCGAAATATGTTGAAACCATAGTGGTGTTTACGGTTTTTATTACCTGAGATTTAGCTTCATTTATGATCCTGCTTATATTCTCAAAAAGCATATCTTCTCTTTTTTCGATCTGTTGTTTCATAATACCTCTCCTATCTCAGTTCTCTAACTTTAATTCTGCCGAGTCCGAAACCTGCATTTTTTCCAAAATGAAAAAGTTCGCCAGCTTCAAGGAGCGACCTTTCAAATGGAGTAAAGCTTCCTGACAGCTCCATGGTTCCTTTTATTCCGCCAAGAAGCATTGTTGTTTTCTGTCTTCCCGACCATCTTTTATTTTCAACCCATCTTATGTCTGATGAAACAAGTTTTTCATCAATATCCTTTATTTCCTTTATTTCCGGAACAGGGGATGATTCCCCATACATTCCGCTTAAAATTTCAACCCTTCTCCTAAGACCTTTAAGGATATCGGCATAGCTGATCTTATCAACATATTGGCCATTCTTTTTAAATCGCAAAGGTGAAATGAATTCAATAATATACTTCTTTTTTGCTCCTTTTCCTGAATTTGTTCCGGCAATCCATTCTTTTTTGCTGATTGACATGTCAAGTTGTCCATTTTTGAGAATTTCTCGGTCTTTATTTTTTACACTTTCAACTGCATATTTTATCCTTTCTCTGCCGATTCCTGTTTCTCCACCTTTTGAAATTGCATAGAAAAGATATGGAAAATAATCAATGGCTTTTCCGATAAGTGTTATGTTCAGGATAATTTCATCAAGAGGTTTTTTTCCATTGTTATCAATGCTGATTATAAAGGGATGGCTGGCATAATTTCTTCCTTTAAGGACGGGATTATCCTTAATTATGGGTGATTCAAAAATTATACTGTATGCACATTGGAATTTCAGGTCACACTCTTCACATTTTCTATTTTTGAACAGACAGCTTAAGTTACGCAGTTCCATTCCCATGACTGATCTGAAAAGAAATTCCGGCATGGTGTCAAATCTTAAAGGTGAATCAGGTTTTATGACAAAATTAAAAGAAGAATAACTGATTTTCATTTCCAACTCCAAACACAGTTTAATTAGATTTTAATTTTTTAAGATTTTTAATCCAGAAAAATTATCTTAAGTGTTTCACAAACTGATCACTGAACAGCCGCTTCTTTCTGAGGATATTTCTTCGGTTTGACCGGTGTCTGAGTTGTCTGGAACTTGTGATGTGGATTCATCGGGAACATTATTGTTTTCGTCCGTTGTGTCTGCAGGTTCATCGGGTGTTTCAATGACTTTTTCATCTGGTATTTCGTTGTTTTCATCGGCCGGTTCGATTGATTCATCGGAAACTTCTGTATCATCGGGTTCTTCTGTGGCACATTCAACGGATTGTTTTGTGATGGTATACTGATCGATGAGTTCCCTGTTTGACGGGTTGTTTGAGAGTGTCTGTTGAGATGTCGCCCATGTTTCCATTGTGAGGACATTGCTGTCGATCCTTATTTTCAGATAATGCATCAGTCCGCTGCATGATTTGCTTCCGTCAACAAATGCTGAAGTGCACATAAGGTTTGTCAACTGGTCAGGTATTGTCGTTGCACCTCCACCTCCGCTTAAAACATAGACTGTGCCAAGCGACGGATCGTTCACAGGAATCGGATATTTGTTATCTTTTGAGCCGAAAGAAGGGGAGAACCGTTCATAATAATGATTGTGTGCCCCGACAACAAGATCAACCTTGTGTTTGTCAAAAACGGGAACAAAATGGAGGTTCTGTCCAACCTCATTGGGTTCGTGACCGACGGAACTTACAATTCCTGTTCCGGCTGAGCAGTAGATGGGATGGTGAAGAAAAACAATTTTCCATGCCACATCTTTGTGTTCTTCAAAAACTGAATCCATCCATAAAGCAAGATCTGCAAATTTATCTTTAAACGAACTTGTTGAAAGAACGACAAAAAGTGCATTTCCATAAATGAAATAATATGAATCCTCTGTGTTTGTAACAGGGTTTTTTGGAAAGTTGAAGATCTTATTGTAATGAGCGCCGTCTCCGTCAACAGGACCGTCATCATGGTTCCCAAGAGCCGCCATGAAAGGTTTATTGGAAATTATTGAAGGTGTCACTTCAAGCCATTTTACCCACTGATAAGCTAAAGCTCCGTCATAAACGAGATCTCCGCCGTTAATTATGAATGCAGTTTCAGGATCAAGAAGTGATTCGCTCATTATGTTTGCCCATTTCTGGGTTACCGAATCCTCTTCCTGATCAGCTCTGGAATCGCTTGCAACAGTAAACGAGAATCTGTCGCACGCACCTTTTAAAGGGGCTGTAATGAATGTATTGACAGGAGAATAGATTGTTCCGTTTCCGACGATATAGTTGTATTTTGTTGAATGTTTGAGACCTGTTACGGTAACTTCATTTATCCAGCCGGTACCATCCGGTCCCGCAGATGAAGTTCCATAGTACATGAACTCAAGATCAGAAAGTTCACCCACCATTGCAATTGCATCGCATTTTTCTTTGGTGTTCCATGTTATTCCCATTGCTGTGTCTGCTCGTTCTGATGAAAAAGAAAGACGGATAAACAGCGGCTCACAGTCGCTTTTTCCATCAAAAGGTCCTGCGGCGAGATAAATCGGCAGCAGAATTATTAAAAGTATTGTGTTTTTCATCTGATTCACCTCATTTTTTTTATAAACGGTTCATTTATTATCCACAATCTGTCTATGTTCTCAATAGCCATTTTTGTTATTTCGGGTTTATTCCGGTTGATGAGAAGCCGTAGTCCTTTCGCATCCATCATGAAGTGCACATCTGTGTCGCTGTCTCCTGCGGCAAAAAGAGGCCTTTTGGAAAGATCTTCAGCCGGAAGCAAAGCTGTTGTGCCGGTTATCCCGAATATCAGTTCATTCATCCAGCATCGTTTACCGATGCGGTAAGTCATCATTCTGTTATCTTTATCTCTGAATGGTCCGCACCCTTTAAGGTCATAGGTCAGTAATCCGTTTTCTGTTACATTTCTAACACCGACAACATTTTTGGGATCAATGCCGGCCCTTTTTGCAAATGTTTCAACAAGTATCTGGGGGGAAGCACTGATAATCCATACATCGAAACCGGTTTTAAAAAGTTCATCAATAAGCCACTGCATTTCAGGATATATGAGAACTTCTTCTTCCTGAACCGCTTCTTTTACCGCCTGTTCACAAAGTATCTCCAAGTCCTTCACCGAATATCCGGCAAGCAGATGCGATAAAAAAGCGTAAGCCGGCTGATAAAGATCCGGGTCAAATCCCGTAAAAGCAGCAGATCCGTCAGGAAGCGTTCCCTTTACATAAATATCCGTAAGTATTTGGAAACATTTGTGATCACTGCCTTTAATAAATCCCGATTCATCCGGACAATTTTCTTTTATGATAGTCACAGCTTCATCTGTCAGATATGGAGAAGCTTTTTTCCAGTCGGGATATTTGAAAAGATCATGCTCAAGCATCCACGAAAAGAAATAGTCACCGATATCGTTAAATACAACAGTATTGTCCCAGTCAAATACAGCAACGGGTTTTGTCTTGCAGTTGTCACACCTGTTTTTCTCAATAAATTCAGCTATAATTGTTCTGTTATTGCCGTTCCAGCCGATCGTTTTCATTGTCTCCTCATATTCAAAGGTCTAATTTTTCCCTTATCATCATAGTTGATAATGCAGTTTTTTCCATTTTTGAATCTGCCCTGACTTTGTGTTTTTCCGGAAAAATAAATCAATATCTTGAATGGTTTATTTCTGGAAATAAGCAGTAGTTTTTGTTAGTCGCAAAATTTTGTTGAAAAAATCTCATGATTTTATATTCTGAACCTACTTTTTTTAAAGGGAGGAGTTTATGAAAAAGATTATCGTTCCGGTTTTTATTTTTATGATGTTTTTTTCACTTGCTGCTGAGAAAAACAAAAAACTTCAACTGGGGTTTGAGTCTGAAATACTGGCATACAACAATATTGTTCTGGGTGAGGGTGGTGATGCAGATAAATATCATACTGTGAGTTTTCTGTTCGGATCACCCAGAATGGGACTGAACATAGGTTTTTTTCTGGATAACACTTCAATTCTCGGTGCTAATATAGGTTTCGGGTACTTTCATGCTGAAAAATATGAAGATGGCTGGGGAAACAATGGAAAATCGCGCGAGGTTTCTTTTAAGCTCATGCCTTACTATGAGTATTTATTTGATAACACATCGATTGTAAAACCTTTTTTTAAAATAGGGTTTATTATCAATCTAATAAGCACAGGGGATTACGAAGTGCGCAAAGAAGTGGCATGGATGCTGGGTGGAATGGCTTCAGGCGGGGCACATATCTTTATTGCCGATTCATTTTCAATAGATCTCGGTGGAATGTTTCAGGCGATCGGCGGGCAGGACAAATATAAAAATACAGATATCAACATCATGAATAGCGAACAGAAGCAGCGAATAATAACAGTTGCTCTGTTTTTCGGCCTGACTGGCTGGATATAGGATTTTTGTTCTTTTGAATATAATAGCTTAGGTTCACTTCTTCAACGCCATAGGATCGAACAGTTGTCCTTTTTTGAGAAGTTCTGAATTTGCCCTGACTTTGTGTCAGAAAATATTAAAAAATGGGTTGACTTTGTGTCAGATACGGGTTATATTTGGGCTGACTTTGTGTTTTTTGTGATGGAGAATTAATGTTTATAAGAAATATTATCAATGAGTTAAAGCAATGGGCTTCAAGCGGTAGTCGAAAGCCACTTATTTTAAGAGGTGCAAGACAGGTGGGGAAAACTACTGCTGTAAAAATGTTCGCAAAAGAGTTTGACACTTTTATTTATCTGAATCTTGAGAAAAAAAGCGATCTTGAGATTTTTCAGATGAATCTGCCTGTAGAAAAATTGATGGACTATGTTCTTCTAACTAAGAACATAATACCAAAAGAAGGCAGGACGCTTGTTTTCATTGATGAGATCCAGAACAGTCCTGAGGCGGTTGCTGCACTTCGATATTTTTATGAATCACTGCCGGAATATTTCGTGATTGCCGCCGGCTCCCTCCTTGAGATAATTATGGCAAAAAACAACATAAGTTTCCCTGTGGGCAGAGTGGAATACCGTTTTATGTATCCACTCACTTTTGAAGAATTTCTTGTTGCAACAGGCAGTGGCCAGGCACTGGAATTTTATAATGCTGTTCCATGTCCTGATTTTGCAATTCCCAAAATTATGGAACTTTTTCATATATATACAATGATCGGAGGAATGCCTGAAGTGGTTGAAAAATATATGGAAAAGGAAAATGTTTCCGATTTGAGAACTGTTTATCAGGCACTTTTTCTAAGTTATATCGATGATGTTAAAAAATATGCATCGGAAAAAAAGGAAATTGAGATAATCCGTCATGCCATTGAAAGTACACCTTTTGAAGCCGGGAACAGAATTAAGTTTCAGGGATTTGGAAATTCCAACTATCAGAGCAGAGAAATGGGTGAAGCACTCAGAACCCTTTCAAGAGCAATGCTGATAAACCTGATATATCCGATAACAGCTTTTCATCCACCTGCGTTGGCTGACAGAAAAAAATCTCCACGGCTTCAGTTTGTGGATACAGGATTGTTGAATTTTGCAACAAATTCACAACCTTATTTCTTCAAATTTGATGATCTTCAAAACATAAATAAAGGAAAAATTGCGGAGCATATTGTCGGGCAGGAACTGATCGGAATGGATAGTCTTTCCCCTTCAAATTATTCGTTCTGGGTGCGTGAAAAAAAACAGTCCAACGCTGAAGTCGATTTTATTGTTCAGCATCTTCACAGATTCATCCCGGTTGAAGTCAAATCAGGAGCTGAAGGGACATTAAGATCGCTTCATCAGTTTATGGATTCCTGTGACCATCCTTATGCAGTACGGCTGTACAGCGGAAAAATGTCTGTCGAAGAGGTCAGCATACCATCAGGCAGAAAATATAAACTTCTTAGTATGCCGTATTGTTTTGCCGGAAAAATTAATCAATATCTTGAATGGTTTATTTCTGGAAATAAGCAGTAGTTTTTGTTAGTCGCAAAATTTTGTTGAAAAAATCTCATGATTTTATATTCTGAACCTACTTTTTCAAAAGGAGGAATTTATGAAAAAGATGTACATCTTGTTGATAATTATAATTTCTTTTAATTTGTTTGGTTACTACTCCAATGATAAAAAATTGGAGTTTAAAAATTATCTTAAAAGCAAGAACTTAACGGAGTTGGAAAATCTTATTAAGGCAAACGGTTCTCCTGATTTTTTATTTGATGATGAAGAAATATCTCCGCTTCAATATGCAGTTCACATTGAAGATGTTAATTTGATTAAGCTTTTACTTCGATACAATGCGAATATAAACTTCAGAGGTTATGAGAAAGATCCTTTGCCATCTCCGGTATTTATGTCAATAGATAAAGGAAATATTGAAATTTTTAAGATTTTTGCCGAAAGCAAATCTTTCAATATAGAGAGTCAGGAAAATGATTTTACTCTCTTGCTTGCGGCTCTACACGGAAAGCAAATCAAAATAGCAGAATTTTTGATAGAAAAAGGAGCTGATGTTAAAAAATGCGGAAATAAAAGAACGGGTTGCCCACTACATTTAACTGCGGTTTTAGGATTAAATGGTATAATGATGGAGATAATATCAAAAGGCATTGATATTAATAATGAATTTAATAAATTTACTCCGTTGATGTATGCCTTAATTAACGGACAGATAGAAGCAGCAGCAATTCTTTTAAAAAATGGAGCTGATCCATACAAAACCTTTAATAAAGAAAATCATGACATTAGAAAATTGGCTGACAACAGTAGCGATGAGCTTGTTAAGAAATTTGTCAATTCTATTTTTGAATATAAAGCCTGTTCGAGACTCACTTCATCTTTTGAAAAAGTGAATAAAGATGAGTCGGATTACAGACCTGTTAGGCTATTAGACAAAAAAACTCTCGGGATTATTGATAATAATGGTCGCATAACAGCTAAAGTTCAGGCAAATAGAATATCTTATCCATCAAACGGGATGGTATGGTTTGAAAATGCAGAGCCCAGGAAATACACTAAAAAATATGGTTTCATGAGCGTTGCAGGCAAGATAATTTCGAAACCCGTTTATGATGATGTCACTCAGTTTATTAACGAATTCGCATGGGTTAAAAAAGATGGACGATGGGCATTGATTGATAAAAACGGGAAAGTTTTAACTCAATTTGTTTTTGATGAACCTGTTGCAATCACAAAGGACTTCAAACTGGGTCGGATTGGTTCCTTATTGAAGCTTGTAGATAAGGAAAACAGAGTTTTAGATCTTAAAATACCGGAAGGATATGAACTTGTTACTCCTAAGAATTATCCTGAAGTGAATAATGGAAACTATTTGGTTAAGAAAGAAGATCATTATATTTTAACGGCTCCTTCAGGTGATAAAATTTTTGAAAATAATGGGGAATGTTCATTATTGTTCGAAGGCGGTGTAGGAAAGTTTGAAAAAAAAGATGAACATGGTTTGTTTTCTGAGGAAGGAAGAATAATTACACAATTTTATTTTGAATCCATGGATGAAAAAGCCAACAACGGTTTTTTTACTGTCTCAAGAATGCTTTACAGTATGAAAACACAAAAGGCATTTTTAGATCCATGCGGAAATATTCTTGGAAGCGAATGGTTCGATGATGTTGAATCGTTTGCAAAAGGCGGGAAAGCCATTTACAAAAAGGGTGCTTTATGGGGAATAATTGAATATACAGGAAAAAAAATCGGACAGCCGGTGTATGAAAAAATTGATTATACTAACTTGTCATCAAATAATGATTTAATTGCTGTAAAAAAAGATGGAAGGTGGGGATTTATTAATTCTGAAGGAGAAGAGAAAATCTCATTCTCGTTTAATGATGCTGCTTCTTTTAAAAACGGGAGAGCCACAGTGCTTGAAGGAAATCAGTGGTGGGTAATAGATGAAAGCGGCAAAAAGATATTCAAGGTGTCAGATAAAGGATATTTTCAATGTAATCTTTTTTTTGACGAAGGATCTGTTTACAACAAAAATGGTAAATCTCTTCCGTATATACCGTATTATAATGAAACCATAGAGTTCGGAGGTTTTTAATGAAAGTGTCTGTTAAAATTGGATTTTTAATGTTGTTTTTCTTCCTTTTTTTGGGTTGCAGTAAAAACATTGAGGGAAATTTTCTGTGTGACAAAGAATTAATGTCAATTAAAAAGGAAAATGAACAGACAGTTCTTAAAATAGTGAAAATTTCTCCTGCCACAGAATTATCAGATGCAAGAAATACACTTTCATTAGTGAAAAATGAAAATGTATATACAACATCTGTTTTCGGATCGACAATTTCTGTGTCAAAAGCTGAAGAAGGCATTATGTTTGTCGGTCCAAATGGTTCTCAAGTTTGCAAGATCATTGATTTAAGTTCTGGAAAATCGAATTTTTCTGAAGAAAAAGTAAAGAATTATATCCAAATAAAAGTAATTGATATAATCAAGAAAGATCTTGACTCAAAATCATACAACTGTGGATCTTATGGTTTAAGTAAAAACAAAAGGGAACATCTCAAAAATCTTCTTGAAAAAGTATCTTATACAGCAATTAAAAGCACATCGAAAAAAGAGCATCTATTCTTTGATGAATATGAATTTGAATCAGAAATGGTTTTCCCAGAATTTAAAAACGAAATAGAATCAAAAATCTGTAAAAGCAAAAAATATGTCTGGGGGCAGGAAAAATGCCTTTCTTGGGAGGATGGAGCCATGGAGATCAGAACAAATGCATATTCTCTTAAAATAAAAGGGAAAATCTATGAACCAAGATTTCCTGAAATAGAAGAAAAAGAGAATTTTGTAATAAGCAGTATCGGTGATAGTGAAAAATATTTATTCACAGATGCAGTATGCAAAGATGTTTTTCTTTCAAAAGATGCGTTGAATTATCAGGAAACCGTCATCAAAAAATAGCTAGTTTATTATTGATGTCTCAGTCGCTTCATCTTACCGTTTCAACGCCATAGGATCGAACTTCTGTCCTTTTTTGAGAAGTTCTGAAGGATAGAATGTTCCTCTCCAGATTATTCCGCCCCTGATTCCGTTTATAATTGCGGAATGAAGACAGATGAAATATGCAAGCAGATGATTTAACGGGGGAAAGATGGTGGGGATCAGAGGTCGTTTGAGGTAAATATTTAAAAGATTTATGACGATGAATGAAAGTGTCACGGTAAAAAGGGAGACGGCTTTTATCAGGATCGAATCACTTAAAAATAAGCCAAAGTAGGGGAGCATGTCAAAAAAGAACGGGATGGATGCAACTGCGGCAAGCCGTTTCCATGAAAAACTTCCAAGTCCTGCAAAGGCAAGCCGTCCAAGACCTTCCAGAAGTTCCGAAAATGAATGATACCATGTTAAACCTATCTTTGTTCTACCGATCACAACTGAAGGTTTTCCTCCCTGTTCAATGAGAAGCTGTCCAAGAACTGTGTCATCAACAACCTCCATCTTCATATCGTGAAATCCGTTTGTTCTGTCAAACACAGTTTTTCTCACAAGGTTGAAAGCTCCTGATCCGGCCGCCTGCTTTGCTCCCGGTCTTCCTATCGTCCATGGTCTGGTGTATAAAAGTATTTCCCGCAGAACAGTTGAAGTCGCACAGTTATTTAAAAAAAGATCTGATTTAAGGTCGGGAAGTACTGCAACATGGTCAATCGAGCCGTTTTCAGCAAACAATATAACCTGTTCCAATGCGCCGGTTGAAATAAAAACATCAGCATCACTGAAAAGAAGCCACTCTCCGTTTGCGATTTCAACACCTTTCTGCATCGCATGAAGCTTTCCGAGCCATCCATCAGGAAGTATTTCGATATTGACAACTTTTATCCGGGGGTCACTTTCTGCAAGTTTCTGAATTATCTGCAAAGTTCCATCGGTGCTTCTATCATTAACAACGATAAACTCAATGTTTTTATAGCTGTCGCTCAACCTTGAATTTACTGCCTGTTCAATTGTCTTTTCCTCATTGCAGGCGGTAATTATGATGCTTACTTTCGGGAGTGGGTTTGACGATTTATAATTGAATTTTTCAAGAACAGGAAGTGATCTTGATGACATATATAATGCATAACTCTGCCAGATCCAGATAATTGCTGAAATAGAAAGAGATATGAATAGAAAAAGATTGAGCCAGTTCATTTTCTGATGGACTTGAAAACCGTTTCCGCAGCTTTTTTGCGACTCATGAACTTTAGCATTAACGCACCGAGTTTATTGATGAATCTCGGCATGACTATCGCCTTGCCCTTAAAAAGTCCATTAACTGCTTCAAGTGCGGCAGGATAGCTTTCGCCAATTGTCCGGTTAACGAATTCAGACCTTTTCTGTCCGGCAACGGCAACAAATTCAGTGTTTGTATATCCCGGACAGAAGGCACTCACTTTCACTTTTGAGCCAGTTTCCTTAAGTTCTGTTGAAAGAGCCACGGAAAAGTTCATGACATATGCTTTTGAGCCACCGTATGCGGCGTAGCTTGGCATTGGATTGAATCCGGCAAAAGATGCCACATTCAAGATATAACCTGAATCTTTTTTAACCATATCCTTCAAGAAAAGGTTTGTAAGAGCGGTGAGTGTCGCAATGTTAAGCTGTATCATGCTATCAACTTTTGCGGCATCCTGAGAAATGAAGAGATCATACATCCCGAATCCGGCATTGTTTATAAGCACTTCAATATTTTCGTCTTTTGTCAGATCGTAGAGTTTCACAGCCGCATCAAAGCCGGAAATGTCCATGTCAATGATACGAACTTTGACACCGTATTTATCTGCAACATTTCTGCTGACTTCCTCAAGCTTATCCTTTCTTCTTGCAACGATTATGAGATCATACCCCTTTGAAGCAAGAATGTGGGCAAAATCAACACCGAATCCGCTTGAAGCGCCTGTGACGAGGGCTGTTACCATTGATATTCCACAGTTGCAACATAAGCCCAGTCAGAAAGATTATTTCCTGTGATCATATAAGGTCCGTCTGTGAAGAATTTAAGGTTTATGAGAGAAGTGAAAGTAAACCCTTTTACAGTCAATGACGGCCCGAAATATGCATCAAGTGTTTCAGCCAGAGCAGTATCCTGAGCGGTTGTTTCTGCAACGACTGTTGTTGTTTTATCATCAACAAGTTTGAAGTTTTTCATTACACCTGCCTTGATGGAGAACCACTCGACAGGCATTACATCAAGCCCGAGAGCCATTGTAAGATAGAATTCATCGCTCTTGGAGGTCATTTTTTCGGGGTTTGCAACATCGACCTGTTTCTGAATGTTGTCAAAATGGTAAAGGGAAAAGATCAATGCAGGGTGAATTCTCATCCAGCTTACCGGCTTGATCACAGATGCCGCCTTGAAGTTCCAGAAATATGAATCATGCTGGATCTTTGCTATCTTATCGCCATTGTTGTCAAGAACATATTCATGTACCGGAAGCACTCCGAAACCTGTTCCGATAACGATGTCTGAATACTGTGTAGCTTTGAAACCGGCTCTCCCGAAAATTGAAAAATCGGCATTTCCGTTATATGTCGTAGTTCTGTCATATTCGAAAGTTCCGACAGCTTTTTCAGTCATCCACTGGAAATTGATGGCAAGACCTACATCGGCAAAAAGTTTTGCAGTACGGAAAGTTAATGACGGATTGATCTCCATTCTATCTGTGTCGATCTTATGGCTGTTCTTCGCTCCGGTTGTGCTGTTCTCTTCATAATATCTGCCGAGAAGATATCTGAAGTTAATGCCGATAGCGATCTTATCGGTTATGTTTGCGCCGAATGCGAATCCCATTAAGTGGTTTGTGTCGGGAATTGCGGGGCCACCCGGCTGAAGGTCGCCCATTATCTCTTTTATGTCAATCATGCTTCTTGTGTTGCCATGCTCATACCATGCCGCAGCAACAAGAGTTCTTCCCATCATGGGAACAATGAGTCCGCCCTTTGTGAAGTTGCAGTCAATGTAGCCGTAACCTTTCTTGTTTGCGGCAAGAAGTGAAGGCAGATAGTATCCGTCAGTTCTTTCATTTGTGTCGGAAAGGACCGGAATGAGGTAAAAACTTGAAGTTCTTTCAACATTTTCATAAACCTGTCCGTACACATTGAAAACAAAAAGCATAAATACTGTGATCATAAGGATTTTTTTCATAATTCCCCCCAAAGAAAGTTAAAAAGTTCCGCAGAGAAATTACAACTATTTTAGTAAAAAAGCAAATGAATTATCTGTTAAGGGAAAATTTTCAGAAAGGAAGCGGAACCGCATAACCGACAAGAATAGCAAATGAACCGAAATACCAGTCATATTTTAACCCGTAAAGACTGGATGTGTATCTTATATCGGCAACGAAAACACCGACCTTTGTATTAATTTCAAGTGCTGCCTTTGCTATAAGACCAAGATCAAATCCATTCCAGTATCCTGCGGCAAGATATGGCCCCAATCCGAAATTGAGCCAGAACATATCATTTATCGGAAGATTGAATTGTGCAATTATTGGAAGACGGAAAAAACCGAAATAACCGCCGCCGAAATTCAATTCTGCCTGAAGACCGAAATTCCTGATAAAATTATATTCAAAGAAAAGATCTGTATGGAAGCCGTAGTCAACACGGTCATTGAAGAGAGAATTATTCTTAGTATAGTTCGTGTGATATATCTCAGGACCGAATTTGATGCCGGCAAGTGCCTTTTTATTGGGTGATCTGTGAACGAATTGCTGAAATTTGTTTCCGCCTTTTGCCGGTTTTGTTTCTGCAGGAGCGGCATTTGTTTCCTTCCCTTCGTTTTCTTCGAGCTTGTCTTCGTTTGTAACCGGTTCACTTGTGTCTCCGAACATGTTCTCTTCTTCAGCAGTAAGATTGTAGAAACTGATAAGAACGATCAGTAAAATAATCAATTTTTTCATA
>ENA-UOWO01002496-UOWO01002496.1-activated-sludge-metagenome-genome-assembly--contig:-NODE-2496-length-22658-cov-6.993054_pt1 | contig 22658 bp, 23 predicted proteins | sample MGYA00238148_ERZ761564 | MGnify/ENA primary metagenome ERZ761564 (study PRJEB28885, sample SAMN05720194) | activated sludge metagenome | isolation source: Anaerobic digester | place: USA... | reverse complement strand
AGGCGCTCACCCATCGCCAGCAGCATAATCATAAGCAGCAGGATACAGTAAATCAGAAGTACCATCATTACCAGCAGAGCCTACTACAAGACAACCCAGATCCAACGTCACATAGGTAATGATGTCCTGATAAACTGAAGACGCAGTACTTCCTCCCCATGAACAGTTGATAATTTTTGCACCATGGGTTGCGGCATATAAAACACCGAGATACAAGTTCGATGAATAACTTGTTGCCGTTGTTGGTTGATTGTCTGCGTAATGTTTTGTGAAAAGTAATTTTGTATTGAATCCAACGCCAGAAATTCCTATGCCGTTATCAGTTGCCGCTGATGCACACCCTGCTGCCCATGTGCCGTGCGTAAAATTTCCTCCTTTACTAATCGATGCGTCATTGTCGCCAAGGAATCCTGGTTGACTAATAAGCAAGGTATCCGCTCCAGAAAAATCCCAACCTTTATTGTTATCGATATAACCATCATTGTCATTATCGATGCCATCAATTGGATCTGCGGTGTTGATATAAAGTTGAGATGCTAAGTCAGGATGATCTAAATCTCCACCGGAGTCAACCATTCCAATCACAATGGATTCATCTCCTTTTGTAATGTCCCATGCCTCAAATGCTTTAATGAGTGTTAAGTAATATTGACTTCCTTTTTGAGGATCATTCGGAATGTACATCGCCTTACTTGTATAAGCAGGCTCAATGGTTTCAAAATATCCGGTGGCGTAGAGTTCATTAATATAATCTTCAATCGGAATTTGTGAATCGAAGCGAACCTGATAGTATAGACTAATATCAATATTCAATTTTGCCGGGCCACTGCGTGCTGCGCTATTGCGAACTGATTTGGGGTTGACCAGCGGCTGCGCTGACTGTATATCAATTTTAGCCCTTCCTGAAGGAGAGGTTTCAAAAATTGTCCTGTGCTTATCCTTTAGTTTTACCCACACTACACCCGATTCATAATCCGATGATATTGTTTTTTCCGGGAGTTTAAATTTTTGTAGGGGCTTCTTTCCCTGGCCGTATCCTGCGAAGGTGATTGCTAAAAGTGGAATAATTATGAATTGGAATGATCTCATACGTGAATTGATAAGAAAAATGATGGTCTCAAAGTCAAAGGTAATTCCGGATGGGAATTTTAAATCATACCCCTAGACTTTAATTCGAGATACTTATTTATGGTATTAATGGTGAGTTGCTCTGGAGAGGTAAGCAGTGCCTGAATGCCATGTTTGGCCAATTCTTTCACAATTAACTTTTTGTCGTAACTGAATTTTTCTGCAATGGCTTTGTAATAGATGGATCTTAAATCGGGAGCCGGTTTTGCCAGCAACGATTTCATTTCTGTGTTTTCAAAGAAAATAACCACCAACAAATGCTGCTTTGCTAAACTTTTTAGATAAGTAAGTTGGCGATGTAATCCATAAATGGATTCGAAGTTCGTGAACAACAACAGCAAACTTCGCTGTGTGATCTTTCTTCTAACATGTGTATAGAGTGCAGAAAAATCGGGTTCACGATACGCGGTCTTTTGATTGTAAAGTACTTCCAGAATTTTAGACATCTGTCCATTCTGTTTGCTGGCCGGAAGCATGGTTCCTATCTTTTCCTGAAACGTAAGCAATCCTGCTTTGTCTGATTTCTTAATGGCGATATTCGAAATAACAAGGCTGGCATTAATGGCATAGTCTAACAAACTCATTCCGTTAAACGGCATCTCCATTAACCTACCTTTATCAATTAATGAATACACTTGTTGTGAACGTTCGTCCTGGTAATGATTTACCATTAACTGATTTCTGCGCGAAGTAGCCTTCCAATTTACGCTACGAAAATCATCGCCTGTTACGTATTCTTTGATCAACTCAAATTCCATGTTCTGACCAATGCGTCTGATCTTCTTGATACCCGTATTGGTAAGGCGATTGGAGATCGCCATCAATTCATACTTCCGCATCTGAATATATGAAGGATACACCGGCACTAATGCGTCCGCTGAAAATTGAAATCTTCGGGAAAGAAAACCCAGAGGCGATCGCGCAAAAATATTTACTGATCCAAAGGAATATTCACCTCGCTTCACCGGACGCAAATAATAGTGAATTACCTTACTTCCTCCTGACTTAAGCTCAACCAAAAATTTAAGATCGCGTCTTTGAAATTGATGTGGTATTTCATCAACCACCGACAATGAAATAGTAAACGGATAAAAACTTTCTACGTAAATTTTAATTTCATTCTCATCCCCATTCGAAAGTTTCTCTGGAGTAACACGATATCCATGAAGTCCTTTACGTATTCGAAACAACAAAATCAAATCAGTGAAAAAAATCGCTGCTACTAAAATAAAAAGTGCTTTCGGTATTATAATGAAGGCATCGATAATGAAGCTCACAATAAAAATGAGCACCACTATGGTGATGGCAATAAAGAGCCGATTGTTTAAATATAATGGACGAATACCTTTCACTAGCGTGGTACTTCTACTTTGTCAATAATCTGTTTCACTACTTCATCGGCTGTTATGCCTTCCATCTCTTTATCTGGTGTTAGTATGATGCGGTGTCTTAGTACAGGCAAGGCAACAAACTTGATATCTTCTGGAGTAACAAAGTCGCGACCGTTAACTGCCGCAAATGCTTTTGCTCCATTCAATATAGCAACAGACGCACGAGGCGAAGCACCTAAAAACAAGGCTGGATTATTTCGAGTCTCATGAACTACCTGTGCAATGTATCGCACAAGATTGTCTTCAATATGAATTTGCTGCACGCTATTGCGATAGGCTTTAATTTGTTCTGATGATAACACCGCTCCAACTTCACTCACTGCCTGAACACCTTTGCGAGAATGATGCCCACTGATGATTGAAATTTCCTGATCGAGGTTTGGATAGTTTACCTGAATCTTAAATAAAAAACGATCTAACTGTGCTTCAGGCAGGCGATAGGTACCTTCGTGTTCAATTGGATTCTGAGTGGCAACCACCAGGTATGGATATTCGAGCGGATAGGTTTTTCCGTCAATCGTTACCTGCCGTTCTTCCATCACTTCAAAAAGTGCCGCTTGCGTTTTTGCCGGAGCACGGTTTATTTCATCGATCAATACAATATTCGAAAAAATCGGACCTGCCTTAAATTCAAATTCAGATTTCTTGAGATTGAAGATTGAAGTACCCAATACATCCGATGGCATCAAGTCGGGCGTAAATTGAATGCGGGAAAATTTCACATCAATTACTTTTGAGAGCAACTTGGCGGTAAGGGTTTTAGCAACACCAGGAACACCTTCAATCAGCACATGTCCATCGGCAAGAATAGCCGTGATCAAAAGATCAACCATTTGCTCTTGTCCAACAATTACCTTCCCTATTTCTTCTCTGATCTTGTTAATGCTTTCGTTCAGCGCACTCAGATCGATTCGGTTTTCAAATACTCCTTCTTCCATGTTTTATATTTAATATTTTGATATATGTAGTTTTATCATGCCGCTTGAATTTGTTCTTTAACGCAAAGGCGCGGGGGAAATACCGCAAAGAGCGCAAAGAGTTCTGTTGGCTTTTACTTTGCGTTCTTTGACTTTGAACCTTTGCGACTTTACGTGAATGTGTTTCATCTACAAATTATTTACTATTCTATGAATCCCATCCTTCAACACATGTGAATTAAAATTAATTAATAATCCCAGTTTATGTCCTGATAATTTGAGGTATATCAGTACTTGAGAATAATGAAGGGGAGCCAATGTCTCAACTGATTTAACTTCTATTATTACTTTGTTGTCAATCAAAATGTCAATTCGATAACCGACCTCCATTTTCAAATCTTTATAAACAAATGGCATTGCCAATTGCTTCTTCACCTCAAATCCATGCTCTACTAAATCATGAGCAAGTGCATTTTCATAAACGGATTCCAGAAGTCCAGGACCAAGATTCTTATGAGGGTCCAGAGCAATGCCTATTATCTTATATGAAATATCATTCTCAGTCATTCTTTTTTTGGAATTTCGACAACATTATTAATGCATTATTGATTAAACTTCTCAATTTTAGAATTCAACGCTATTAATTCTTGTGATGAAATATTATTTGCAGTTTGAATGGATTGTATGGTCTTAAACAGATCACGTGTATCGGTCTCTGATTTTCCTGCCTTGCGCGCGAGTGCATAAATGAAACTGTCATCGATTTTGGCGGTGCTCATCCAATACTTGGTTCGAATGTGTTCCAGCAGAAAACTGATCTTCTTCTCTGCAATATTTTTATGGTCACTGTTTTGATAATACAGATTACCTATGGCTCCTACAAATTCCAACGTTGTATTCTGAAGCGGCTTGATGATAGGTATAATGCGCTGCTTGCGTTTTGCTTCAAAGATCATAAAGAGCACAAGCGAGAGGATGCTGATATAATATGCCCATCGCAAAGGTTCTGAAGTTAAAATAAACCGCAAAGGTATACCTGCTTCCATACGACCCAACTGATAAAACGCGGTCCAGGTAACGTCTTGTTTAGGCAGATGTGACAAAACAATTTCAGCGAACTCGGTATGATTTTCCTGTAACAAATAAATATTAGAGAATACAAGCGGAGTTGAACTTAGTATGAGATTTCCCTTTCCCCACTTTACATGAAGCAATACGGGCAATTCAAAATCATTGTTGGCCAATACGGTTGTTCGAATTGAATCGTAGCTATCAAAATAATTGTTTGTGTTTTGGCGGGGAAATAAATACGTATTTGAAAAGGAGGAATTCGTAAAGGTAAGTGAAGCTGAATCTTCCCGGCTTACAAATCCAAGATCTTCGCTATTGTAGAAATAGTCGCGCGTATCTAGATTAAGTGTGTCGGCAAACACACTCACAAAATATTGCGCAGCAATGAATGCAGTACCTCCGTCCTCTACATTTTTTAATAATGCATCAACGTCATCTTTACCAGGGGCAAAAGTTTGTGAAAGACTGATGAAATTGATGCTTGGTTTCAACGAGTCTTTCAATTCATAAATTGTGAGATTTGATTTGCTGATTTTTTGATCCTGAAAAACAGAAGGCAGTAGTTTGTCGATCGCATAACCACCGAACGGATTTTTATCGTCTTCGTGAAACGTAACACTCCAATCCAGTTCACGAGGCGAAAAGAGTTTCAGCCCTAAAAAAACCAGGAAAGCAATGGCAAGGTAGAGAATATATTTCCAGTCTTTCTTCACTTTATATCTTGGTTCGCCACATAGAAAAGGTATTGTTCACGGTTGTAAACAGAGAGTCATTTACAGTAAAATTCCCATACCATGTATATTCAAAATAATAATTGAGTTCGCGCAAGCCATATTTTAATTCTTTGGTTTTCATTTCGTTCAAATAATCGTGATTTGTTTTTCCGGGCTCCCAATATATATGTTGGTTGTCGGAAAGCATTTTGAGACTGTATAAAAAGATGAGCCGAATGGCCAGACGATAATCGTGGTTCCGCTTTGCATCTTCAATCAATTTCTCAAAATTCATCTCATGAATGTTTTCTTCGAGTATCGTGTATGGTATTGAGCTTTTAGCCCCGCGACCGTAGAAGATATTGAGTGCGTCAATCTTCAGCAATCTGATGATGACATAGATCAACAGCACAACCATTGCAGTGTACACCAGAAATCGTCCCCAGTCGGCATCGCCTGTTTCATAAAACAAATCACCTATTGCCTGCCGTACCCATCGCCAGAACCGATCCCACAAACTCACGGTAGCTTTGTCGAGCGTATACGTAAGTTCATCATCATTTTTTAAATCATCTACCTTTGCTTTGTCAAATTTTCGATGAACAATGGTGTCGTGTGGTGAGTAACTTAAAACAAGGGCAAGAGAATCTTCATTCACACGTAACGAGCCGGATTGATTTGCTGCCATCCCCGAAAGGGAGATCAAGCAAAAAATAATAATCGAAAAAAAATAAATATACTTAGAACTCGACATGGTCTTCTGTTGACTCCGTTTTTTCTCCGAACGTTTCAATCCTGCTGCGCAGTCCTCTTGCTTCCTTTAATTCAATTAAATTAAAATATTGAAACGCTAAAGCAATGAGCGGTATCGCATATAACAAAGTACCTGCAAGGGAATATAAAATCATTGAAATATTAGCAATTATATCCATGACAAGAGAGGGTTTTTCAATGTGCTCTACACCCGTGTTATGCATCATTTTTAATAAGATAATAACGTACCCTGGAATAAATAGCAAAATGGAAAACACCATCTGGATGTAAATATTGAGGCCTGCAATGCCGAAAGAGCGCCACCAATTTCCTTCGTTCAGTCTGAACAATCTGCTGATGGAAGCAAAGAAGCCGATGCGCTCATGACTACGGATAAAAAAGAGCATCGATAAATTAATAGTGACGAAAAATATACCCAAATAAAATGCAACTGCGGCAATGGCGACCAACACGGGAAAAATTGAGAGAACGCTTATTATAATTCCCAATGGGATAATCAATATGATAACACAAACTATTACAGAAAAGAAATAGCCGAACATCGTTCCAAAATTAATCCAGAAAATTTTGCGTACCTGCTGCCAAACTTCACTTACCTCTATCGTATTTGATTTCTTCTCTTTGTAGGCCAACAAATAACCATAGGTAGTGGCAATGGTAAATACTCCAGATAATAACATGAATAAGCACATCGCCAGAATTTCAACTATGTTCCATTGATTATATAAACCAGCAATACCGATAGGGACATTGGTGCCTCCTGTTTGACCAAGACTGCTAATCGAATCCATCATCAAAATGCTGCCGATAATCGCGGGAGTTCCTGCAAGCAACAACAGACTTTTTGCTAAAGGCTTAAAGTGCTCGCGGATGAAGCCATAGGTGGCGTTCATCTTTTGGTTAAAATTCCGGGTTTCGTAAAACTCAAGTTGTGAATTTTCCATGTTTGTATAATCGGTAAGGATAAAGAACAAAGTAGTAAATCATAATGCCGGCTGAAACTCCGATAATCAAAACCTTGAAGCTCCAATGCATAAAGGCGTAACGTGTAATAAACGATTCGATAAACCCGGCAACAATAAAGAAAGGCACCAGACCAACAATAATTTTCATGCCTTTTAACGCACCTATCTTAAAGGAATCCAATCGAGAATATGTTCCTGGAAACAGAATGCTGTTTCCCACTACAAAGCCGGCACCCCCAGCAATCACAATAGAGGTAAGTTCAATGGTGCCGTGAAGCATCACGACCGGAAAACCTTGAGCCAATTGATTTTCGGTATAGAAAAAGGTAAAGAATGTGCCTACCATCAATCCGTTGTAAAACAACATAAAGCCAGAGAGCAGCGATGAAAGCACACCAAAAATAAAAATCCGAAACGACACAAATATGTTGTTCAGCGTAATCATGAAAAAAGAATTCATTTCTGAATCACCTGCATATACATTGGTTGGATTGCCATTCTTAATATTTTCAAGCGTCATGTTTACATATGAATCACCCAAAATCAATCTTACAAATGAATCATCATTGAGGGTTGATACAATGCCCATTAAGATAGAGATGATAAAAATGATAAAGGCATACGCCATGGGCTTGCGCACGCCCCACATTAGTTCGGGTAATTCATCTCTCCAAAAGGTAATGAAGCGGTTCTTCTCCTCTTTTTTGTTTTTATAAATCTCGAGGTGAAACTTAGAAGTAAGACTGTTCAAATATTTTGTCGTGCGACTGTCTGGATATTGTGTTCGGGCAAACGAAAGATCATCCGTAAGCTGGATAAAAATTTCAGCCAAGGTATCGGGTTGCGCCTTGCCATTGTTCAGTTTTTTTTCGAACTCCAGCCAACGTTTTTGATTTAACTTTACAAAAGCAGCTTCGCGCATGCAGTAGGTTTATGATTTCGAAACTTCAATCACTTTATTCCACACCCTGAAAAGATTTCCAGAACAAATTTTTTCAATGTCTTCCGGTGAATATCCTCTCTTCAATAGTTCAGCGATGAGATTAGGATATTGTGAAACGTCTTTTAGTCCCAAAGGTAAACTGTCGCCTACGCCATCATAATCAGAACCAATACCAACATGATCGATGCCTGCGAGTTTCACCACATGATCGATGTGATCGGCCACGCGTACAACATCTGAGTAAAGCTCTTTATGTTGTTTACCAAATTGCTCAATGATCGGTTGTGCCTCCGCATCAGCTGATGTTAATTTTTTATCAGATAAAATTTTCTCCAGTGAGTCGCGCAATACAGTATTTACCCGCGCAGCAGAATCCAGAAACGAAGCGCCAAAATTAATTTGGATCACACCACCATTCTTCCCCAATACCTTAATCATATCGTCCGACATGTTACGCTGAAAACCGGGTGTGTAAAAACGACACGAGGAGTGAGACGCAATAACAGGCGCTTTCACTATTTTAATCACATCGTAAAACGCACTGTCACTTACGTGGGATATGTCAACCATAATTCCAACGCGATTCATTTCCGCCACTACCTTTTCCCCGAAAGGGCTTAAACCTTTCCACGTGTTTAAGGTATCGTATGATGAATCACAAATCTGATTGTCTTTGCCATGCGTAAGCGTGACGTAACGAATGCCACGATCATAGAAATATTTTACGTTAGCAATATCATTACCTATTGGCGCACCGTTTTCCATACCCATGGGTAAAGAAATTTTTCCAGCCTTTGTGTTTTCTTCAATTTGTTGAGGTGCAAGGGCAACAGAAAATTTATCAGGATGAGCCTCCGCTATTCCGTTGATCATGTTAATTAATGAATCGGCCAACTCCTTTCCGAAATCAGCATGCTTTTGGTAGGACGATGGAATGTAAATGGACATGAACGGTGCATCAAGTCCTCCCTTTTTAGCACGTTCATAATCGAAATCTCCTTCGGTAGTACTAATCGGAATACCTAAGTATTCACGTTCCAACCTGAAGTGTTTTATTTTCAATCTATAGGGTAAGTCCACATGGCTGTCCGCAATGATATAGGTGTGCGCAAGCGAGTCGGCCACATGATTCCGATCTGGATCCGAAAGCTTGGTGTAATCACGCGATTCCTTTGATGTTGAGCAACCACCAACTATAATGACAACGACTGCCAATGTAAATCGACAAGCCAATAGGTTTCGTAATGTTAATTGCATTATTTTGAAATCAGATTAGGGTTCAAGTATAGCAAATTAAGTCATCATTATGATGTATACCGTTCGGGTTCGTACCACTCAAAATGTAGTTATTGATTACCCACTTGCCGGGCTAGGTGATAGAATAGCAGCCTTTCTTATTGATAGCCTTATTCTCATTGCTTACGCGGTGCTCTGTTCAGTTGCCTTCGATCAACTGGCAATTCATACCGATTGGATCAATACCCTAATCGTTTCCATCCCTTACCTTCTTTATCATTTGCTTTTCGAGATTTTCATGAATGGTCAAAGTCCCGGAAAACGCCAACGAAAAATTAAAGTGGTGAGGTTGGATGGAACTTCTCCTACCATTGGCAATTATCTGCTCCGCTGGTTCTTTAGATTAATAGAGGTAACGCTTTTGCAAGGAGCTCTTGCTATGGTATCGATCGCCTCAAGTAAGAAAGGGCAACGCCTCGGAGATCTTGTGGCCGGAACAACGGTGGTGAAGCTGGCCAAGGAAGAAGAAGTAACAGCAGACAGTGTCTTTACATTGGTTGATGAAACTTATGCTCCAACGTTTGCAAATGTTGTTAATCTCAGCGACCGTGATATCGAAATGATTCAACAAGCTTTGCAGGTAAATCGCGAAACCGGTAATATGAAACCGGTGATGCTGCTCATCGACAAACTGAAGACTCTGTTTGGAATAGATGCCGACTTGCCACCTATAAAACTTTTATACACGGTGGTGAAAGATTTTACTATGCTTACAGCCGGAAAGTGAGTGCAGTAGAACTTCCTCTTTATTCTAAAGCACAACTGGCTTTGCGCAATGGCCAGGACAAACCTCAGATTTGGGTAGCCCTTCACGGGATGATTTATGAAGTGACAGCCTCAAGACTTTGGCGTGACGGGAAACACTACGAGCATTGGGCTGGTCAGGATTTAACAGATGAGCTGAAAGATGCCCCGCACACTGAAAAGGTTTTCGAAAAATTTAAAGTAATAGGAAAACTCATAAATTGATCATCTAATTCGATGTAGGCACATTATTCTCCATTATCTTTCGGAGTTTACAAAACTACAACCATGATTATCATTGCCGACAGCGGGGGGTCCAAGACAGACTGGAGACTCATTCAAAAAGATTCTACCATTCTTCAGGCCAACGGCCCCGGATTTAATCCATATTACCAGCCCATTGAAAACCTGTCGAAAGGTATTCAGGAAATGGTAAAACCATTGGTAACAGAGCCTGTGTCAAAAGTTTTCTTCTATGGTGCTGGTGTGTCTTCCGAAAAAAACCAAGATACCATTAAAGCCTCTTTCAAATCTTTTTTTCCCGAAGCAGATATCGAGATTGGATGGGACTTGCTTGCAGCCGCGCGTGCCTTGTGTGGTGATGAACCTGGGATAGCGTGTATTATGGGCACAGGCTCAAACTCATGTTTGTATGACGGATCAAAAATTACCAGCAACGTAGCAAACCTCGGGTGGGTATTGGCCGATGAAGGATCGGGTACTGCCATTGGTAAAAAGTTTTTGTTCGATTACCTAAGGAACAAAATGCCACAAACTTTGGCGAAACAATTCCATGAGCGTTTTCCAATGACGCGTGAGGAATTTCTAGAACGAATTTATCAACAGGAAAAACCAAGTGCATTTCTCGCCAGCTTCACTCGCTTTATTTTCCAACATCTCAAAGAAGAATATTGCTATAAATTGGTTTACACTAGTTTCTTAGAATTTTACGAGAATAATGTAATGGAGTATCCAAACTACCAGAATCTGAAAGTGCACTTCACCGGTTCGGTATCGTTTTACTTCAGCAATATTTTAAGACAGGTAGCAATTGACAAAGGCATAGTCGTAAAAAATATTCTGGAAGGTCCCATTGCCGGGCTTACCCTTTATCATCAGAAAGATTTGAATTAATGTCGACCACGGAATCTTCTTCGCAGTATAACGACCTTGAAAAAATGGAGGTGTCAGAATTGTTGAAGAACATCAACAAAGAAGACAAAACAGTACCCCTTGTCATCGAAAAGGTAATTCCAGAAATTGAAGTATTGGTAAATACTGTGGTTGAGAAGATGCTATCGGGTGGAAGATTATTTTATATCGGTGCAGGAACCAGCGGAAGATTAGGTGTCGTTGATGCCTCTGAAATCCCTCCTACTTTTGGCGTCTCTCATGGAAAGGTAATCGGAATTATTGCCGGTGGTGACAAGGCGATTCGAAAAGCAGTAGAACATGCCGAAGATGACACAACACAAGCCTGGAAAGATTTAGAAGAATATTCCATCAATCAACAAGATGTGTTGATTGGTATTGCGGCATCTGGTAGAACACCTTATGTAATTGGTGGATTGAAAGAAGCTCGGGCAAATGGTATTGTTACCGGATGTATTGTTTGCAATGAGCACACCGAGATTTCAAAACATGCTGATTTTCCTATTGAGGTTGTAACCGGTCCTGAATTTGTTACTGGCAGCACACGAATGAAAGCAGGCACTGCACAAAAGCTTGTGCTCAATATGATTACAACCGCCACCATGATTAAGCTTGGGCATGTGGTCGGAAATAAAATGGTAGATATGCAACTCACTAACAATAAATTAATTGATCGTGGTGAAAAAATGATTATGGAAGAACTTAATGTGAAGCAGCAAGAAGCTGCCACGTTACTTCAGCAATTTGGTTCTGTAAGGTCAGCAATTCAAAATTATAAGAAACACTAGAGGCGGCTGCATACTCTTAATACCTACTCAAAATAATTTAAAGCATTGCAAGTTGAACATCCGTTACCAAGGCATCTGCCGGTACAAGATAATCACGCTTTGATTTTAACTCCTTGCACAGCACTCGGGTTCTTCGGAGCTTCCCCTTTTTAAAATACCTGTCGCTCAATTTAAAAATGCTCCCTTCCGGAACGTCTGATAGGGCGATCTGTTGATGTTGGTTTACGTCAAACTTTCTAAAAGCGTGAGTAAGTGCTGTATCAGCAAACGAACTGGCCTTTGGATTGATCATGTGTCTGCGGAGTTCATGTAAGATTTCTTCCGGAAATACACTTTCCCAGAGAATTGGGAGCATCAAATCGGTAAACATCGTCTTCCACTCATCACCGTGAGGATCCGATCGCGCACCATGTTTTAGATATACCCGAAGGTGAGCCACCTCATGAACATAGGTGACAAGGAAGAGATAAGGGTTGAGGTCGTTATTGAGTGTTATGCGTGGATGGCTTCTCGTTCTTTTGCTGGTGAAATCACCAACCTTGGTTTGGCGGCTCTTAGTAATCTTTAACTCAAACGGACTTGCTTGCCAAAGTTGGAAAACATACGCTACAGAAGATGGTGGAACATGCGATTGCAATATGTTTAAAACCTCTGTAGACTTCATAGAAATAAAAAAAGGCTTTAGTTTTCTAAAGCCTTCCCGGGAATGTTGCTTTGTTGATTATTGAGCAGCAACTGTATCAACTGCAACAGCAGCTGTATCAGTAGTAGCAACTGAGTCAACAACGACTTCAGTAACAACTGCGGCAGAATCAACAGCCTCAGCCTTCTTGCCACAAGCAACAAGAGCGAAAGCGAAGCCACATACAGCTAACAATGCGATAACTTTTTTCATAGTTTACAGGTTTTTAAATTCACCGCAAATATAATAGGATTTATATCCCTGATAACAAGCGCGTAATAAAATTATTTCTTTCTGAAGATTAACCTTATAGGTACTCCTTCAAAATCGAAGTGCTCACGCATCTTATTCTCGATATATCGCTCATACGATGGTTGAATGTATTGAGGATGATTACAGAAGAACGCAAACGATGGAAACCTCGCCTTTACCTGAGTGATGTACTTTATCTGAATGTGTTTCCCCTTTATAGAGGGGGGTGGATTTCGTTGTATCTCCAGCAACATCAGCTCATTTAGCTTAGATGTTGGTATTTTTTTGGTCTTATTATCGAAAACTTCGACCGATTTTTCCATCACCTGGAAAATTCGCTGTTTCTCCAAAACCGAAGCAAAAATGATTGGGATGTAGGTGATCGGAGCAATTTTTTCTAATATGTCTTGCTTGAATTTATCTGAAGTCTTGGAATCCTTTTCGATCAAGTCCCACTTGTTCACCATAATCACCATGCCTTTGCCTTGCCGTTGTGCCAGACTGATGAGATTCACATCTTGTGATTCAAGTCCACGATCCGCATCAATGACAATTATACAAACATCGCTTTCTTCCAAGGCATTGAGTGATCGAAGCACAGAATAGAATTCAATGTCTTCATGTACCTTACCTCGCTTTCGCACACCGGCTGTGTCGATCAGAATGAAATTCTTACCAAACATCTTATAATAGGAGTGTATTGCATCGCGCGTAGTTCCGGCTTCGGGTGTAACAATACTACGATCCGTACCGAGCAAGGCATTCAAGAAAGACGACTTCCCAACATTCGGGCGACCAACAATGGTAATCTTTGGAATACCGGCATCCGGATCTTCAACTCCCTCGGTTTGAAATACCTTAACCACTTCATCCAATAATTCACCTGTTCCTCCACCATTTTCAGCAGAGATCGGATAGACTTCTCCCAAACTCAATTCATAAAACTCTCCTGCCATTACAGCTTTGTCTGGAGTGTCTGCTTTGTTGGCAGCAACGAAGATGGGTTTCTTAGAGGTCCGCAAGATGTTTGCAAAATCTTTGTCGAAGCCGGTAATACCATCACGGCAATCTACCACGAAGATGATCGCTGAAGCCTCATCTATTGCCAACTTCACTTGCTTACGTATTTCCGATTCAAACTTATCGTGCGATCCATTTACATATCCACCCGTATCAATCACGGTGAAAAAAGTGCCACACCATTCGGCATAACCATAATGACGATCGCGTGTAACACCCGACATATTATCCATAATGGCCTGACGCTTCTCCACCAACCGGTTAAAGAAGGTTGACTTCCCTACGTTGGGCCTGCCTACTATTGCTACAATGTTTGACATCTTTTAATTACGATTTAAAATTTTTGATTTAAGATTTACCTGGCTTGTCGCGGGTCCTTCTTTGTTGATTCGATTATTCCGTGTATCCGAAATTTCTGAGCTTTAGTTTTTCCTTTCGCCAGTTCTTCGAAACTTTCACATGGGTTTCAAGGAAAACTTTCTTGCCTAAAAATGATTCCATGTCTTTGCGCGCTTCCGTTCCTACCTTCTTCAGCAAGCTTCCACCCTTACCTATTACTATACCTTTCTGCGAATCACGTTCTACATATATGATTGCGCTGATGCGAACAATATTAGGTTCATCTTTAAAAGCAGAGATCACCACTTCTGTACTGTAGGGAATCTCCTGTTCGTAATTCAAAAATATCTTTTCACGAATAATCTCAGAAGCAAAAAAACGCTCCGATCGATCGGTAAATTCATCTTGTGGGAAAAACGGAGGATGCTCAGGAATTTGCTCTAATAACTTCGGAAGCAAAGTTTCTACATTCTGACCAGTTTTGGCTGAAACAGAAACGACTTCTTTAATAGTAGGAATGTTTTGTTTCCAATAATCTGCTTTGTCCTTTATCTGAGATCCTTTTGCCAGATCTATTTTATTTAACACCAATAAAATAGGTGTTTGTATTTTCAGAAAGCGATCAAACAGCTCGGGTTCGTACTTATCCTCCAGCGAAACCACTAGTAAAATCATGTCGGCATCTTCTAATGATACCTTTACATAATTCATCATTGCTTCGTGTAAAGAATATTTTGGTTCGAGAATACCAGGAGTATCAGAATAAACTATTTGAAATTGATCGCTATTCAAAATTCCCATGATGCGATGACGTGTTGTCTGTGCTTTCGCAGTGACAATAGAAAGGTTCTCACCAATGAGTTTATTGATGAGTGAAGACTTACCCACATTGGGTTTGCCCACAATACTTACGAAACCTGCTTTAAATGATGAAGTCATAGAATCAATTTGCAAAGGTAGCTTGTTTTTTAATTGTGAACGTCCTACTTTTGCAAACGTTTTTGAGAAAGGTCATCTGGATCAGAAATGCTATGATCGCGGGGTGGAGCAGTTGGTAGCTCGTTGGGCTCATAACCCAAAGGTCACAGGTTCGAGTCCTGTCCCCGCTACAAAAAAAAGAGACTTAACGGTCTCTTTTTTCATTTAGTGATAAATCGACAATTAGTAATTGGTTTAAACTAAAAGCCTACTTTCTCACAGAGAATTTACATTTGGATTGTTGAAATACTAGAGTTTCTCTCTTCTCACAACATTCCATAATCTTACTAACTTTGCAATCCAAATTTCTAAACCAAGCTTAGCGTGGCATTAATCAAGTCGATTTCCGGTATCCGCGGAACTATTGGGGGTAAACCAGGTGAAAATCTAACCCCGGTAGATGTTGTAAAATTTACGGCTGCCTACGGTACATTGTTGAAAAAGAAAAAGGGATCCATTAAAGTGGTGATTGGTCGCGATGCCCGAATTTCAGGTGAGTTGGTTAATTCTTTAGTAACCTCCACTTTACAAAGTTTAGGTATAGATGTTATCGATCTGGGTTTATCAACAACACCAACTGTAGAAATTGCCGTTCCGCTGGAAAAAGCAACAGGCGGAATTATACTTACCGCAAGCCACAATCCTGCTCAATGGAATGCATTGAAATTATTGAACGAAAAGGGTGAGTTTATTTCAGGTAAAGAAGGTGAGGAGTTATTAGAAATAGCAGAAGCGGAGGCTTTTGATTTTGCACCTGTAACAAAACTGGGTAAGTATGAGCAGAAGTCGGATTATCTGCAAAAACACATCGACATGATTTTGAAGTTGTCGCTGGTGGATGTTGATGCGATAAAAAACAGAGGCTTCAAAGTTGTAGTAGACGCGGTGAATTCAACCGGAGGTATTGCTGTGCCGATGATGCTTAAAGCACTTGGGGTGTCTGTAAAAGAAATGTATTGCGAGCCAACCGGCCATTTTCCACATAATCCAGAACCCCTACCTGAAAACTTAACAGACATTTGTCGTGAGATAAAAAAAGGAAAATACGATTTAGGTATTGTAGTTGATCCGGATGTAGATCGTCTCGCGTTGGTCAGTGAAGATGGAACTCCTTTTGGAGAAGAGTATACTTTGGTTGCTGTTGCCGATTATGTTTTGAATAACAGCAAGAAAAAGAAAGGCAATACGGTTTCCAATCTTTCTTCTACACGTGCTTTACGCGATGTTACCGAGAAAGCCGGAGGTCAATATTTTGCTTCCGCTGTTGGCGAAGTGAATGTTGTTACTATGATGAAAGAATCGAATGCTTTGATAGGAGGTGAAGGTAATGGTGGTGTGATTTTACCTGAGCTTCATTATGGGCGCGATGCTTTAGTTGGCATCGCGTTGTTACTGACCCATTTGGCAAAATCAAACATGAGTTTGTCTCGTTTACGTGCCTCGTATCCAAACTACATCATCTCCAAAAACAAAATTGAGCTTACCGCAGATATGGATGTTGATAAGGTATTGGAATTGGTGAAGAAGAAATATAAAAAACAGCCGATCAATTCCATTGATGGTGTAAAGATTGAATTTGATAAAGAATGGGTTCACTTACGCAAGTCGAATACGGAACCTATCATTCGTATTTATGCCGAATCGGATATGGAAGCGAAAGCCGATACATTGGCAAAGAAAATAATTGCAGACATCAAGGAAATTATTGCTGAGAAATAAAATTCAAAGCAGTTCTTGATCAGAAGATATAGAGACCATTGAGATGAAAATTTATTTAGACAACGCAGCCACAACTCCCCTCGATATTGAAGTATTCGAAGCGATGAAGCCATTTATGCTGGAAGACTTTGGAAATCCTTCTTCTACACATGCACATGGAAGAAAGGTTCGCGCTGCAATCGAGTCATCGCGAAAGAAAATAGCTGAGCTCATGCACTGCACTCCGGGTGAAATTATTTTTACCTCTGGTGGTACGGAGGCAGACAATGCAATCCTTACTTCTGCCATCCATACCTATGGAATCAAAAATGTTATCACATCAGCAATTGAACACCATGCTGTTGAACATACTTTGCATATTCTTGAAAAGAAAGGATTGATTCATCTTCACTTTGTTAAGCTTGATGAAAAAGGTAATGTTGACCTTGCGCATCTTGAAATTCTACTGAAGCAAAATTCAAATGCTTTAGTTTCACTAATGCACGCGAATAATGAAATTGGAAATTTACTTGATCTCGAACGTGTTGCTTCTTTGTGTGAAGATCATAAAGCATACTTTCATTCAGACACAGTTCAAACCGTTGGACACTATGTCCACGATCTCAGTAAAATAAAAGTACACGGGTTAACTGCGGCTGCTCATAAATTCCACGGGCCAAAAGGCATTGGTTTTATGTTCATTAGAAAGGATAAGAAAATACAACCCTTTGTTCACGGTGGAGCACAAGAGCGCAATATGCGTGGCGGAACAGAAAATGTTTATGGTATCATTGGCTTAGCGAAAGCACTTGAGATTGCCTATCGCGATATGGATGAACACGTTCAACATATTGCATCATTAAAATCAAGAATGATTGAGCAATTAAAGCAGCACGTGCCCGGAGTAATGTTCAACGGTAATTGTGCCGATCTGAATAAAAGTTTATATACGGTGTTGAATGTAAGCTTACCTGAGTCAGACGAAAACTCCATGTTGCTTTTTAATCTTGACTTACAAGGTATTTCTGCATCCGGAGGAAGCGCATGTTCGAGTGGAGCAACAACGGGTTCGCATGTATTAGGTGCTTTGTATCCGGAATCAAAACGAGGTGCTATTCGTTTCTCCTTTAGCAAATACAATACAATAGAAGAAATCGATTATGCTGTGGCGAAATTGGCGGAGTTGTTTAGAGTCACTGTCTAGTACTTATTAAGCCGAACTAATCCATAGGCGTACAAATTTCAATTAAGAAACCATCCGGATCTCTAACGTAGGCAACCGTTTGTCCATGTGATTTAAATGCAGGTTCTGATTCTGCGATAGCACCTTCTTGTATTGCACGTTTGCATACCTTACCAACATCGTCAGTTGCAAATGCAATTTCAAAAGCCTGCGGTTTGTTCTTTACGCTACTCTCTATGAAACCATCTTTGAGATTCGAGCTTGCCTGTTCAATGGAAGCAAAAGAAAGTGTTGTTGCTCCAGTAATCAATTCTCCGTATGAATTTCCAGGAACAATGAATTTTCTTTTCAAATCAAAAGCGCGTTCATAAAAGGAAATGGATTTCTCTACATCCTGAACATAAAGAATAGTATAGGCAAATGTTATCATGGCTTTTAAAGTTAAGCGGGAATGATCCCCATTTTTTTCATTAAAAAAGTAGCATTCATTTTTTGCGCAAGGCCTGGTTTCAATTTATAATCGAACGAGAGTTGATCGTTTTCAATGTTTGCTTCAAAGCAAAAGTTCTTAATCTTCTCCGGATATTCTGTTTCCAATTCGCCCAAGGCAAGATCGTGTGTGGCAATCAATGCAAGACAGGGATGAGGAAGAAGTTGTTTCACCAAGGAAATAGAACCCGATTGTTTATCGGTGGAGTTTGTTCCTTTTAAAATTTCATCTAACAAAATGAACAATGGTTTGTCGTTTCTCAATTCGTCCATAATGGTTTTGAGACGATTAAGTTCAGCATAAAAATAAGATTGATGGTCCTTTAATGAATCGGCAGTTCGCATGCCCGATCGCATGTTAATAATCGGACAACGAAATTCTTTCGCACAAACAGGAGCGCCACTCAGCGCCAGAACAAGATTAACACCAATGGTTCGAAGAAAGGTACTCTTACCTGCCATGTTTGCTCCGGTGATGATCAGCACCGATTGATTTTTACCTACCAACACATCATTCGGAACACATTCATCGGGTTGAATTAAAGGATGACCTAATTCTTTTGTTTCGATGGCAAGTGTTGAATCAATTATGGGATAGGTAAATTGTGGATGATTAAAACTAAACGTACCTATACTGCACAATACCTCTGTTTCGGAAACGGCTTCAAGCCACGTCTTTAAATTTGATGCATTTTCGTGTTTCCATTTCTCAAGGCGATAGACACATTGCAGATCATAAAATAGCAAACTGTTTACCACCAAAGTTGTCATGGCGTTAAGTCTTGCATTGAGTGAGCTAACTAAAGATGCCAGTGATTTTACTTTTACATCGGCTTGATCTGCACGCTCTGAAAGTTTCTTCAGTTCCGGAGTAGAGAATTCTTCTTTCTGTAAATAGAAAAGCAGGTGAGCATATTTCTGAAGAATGATTTTCTTTTTGCTGATGTATTCATGAAAAGCATTTACCTTTTTAATATGAAAAGCAAGAATGGCCCACTGAGAAAGGGCACACACAATCGCCCACGGTTTTGCAACAGGTGTAAAGAATGACGCAACAACAAATCCAATTGTTAATGCTGAAAAGATTGGAAGAAAATATTTAAAGAAGGGTTTTGGATAGAGAAAGGAAGGTTGATCTAGCCAAGCCAGTAATTGTTGCCGATCATTTTGTTGTTCCTCAATCTCCATTCCGGCAGCTTGAAAGTGCTGACAGAAATCGGTTTTCGTTGCAAGCTCCTGAACAGCTTGTTGATTTACTATTATTTCATCAGCAGATAATAACGGAGAAGTAAGTCGCTCCGCCATGTCTTTCCTCCCATGAATAGTATTACAGCGATTGATGGACTGATACAATGACCCTTCTCCAAAAATATCGAGATCGTGAGAGTACGGATGGGTTGGATTGATGAACTCGACACCACTCGCGAATCCAGCATCATTACCTTTCACCGCTTCTGATTCAAGCTCATTTATTTTAACCAGGTTTTCTAAATGTGTTTTCTTTTGAAACAAACTTGAATGCCACTTTACGAATACAATAAAGATAATCAGAAGTAGTAATTCGATATAAAAAAGGGAAGGGTTGGTAACAGCAAAATAGAAGACCGCAAGAAAAGCAACCGCAATCAGGATTCGCAAATTGGAGACTGCATTGATCTTGGCTTTCGCCTGGTCGAGTAAAACAGTAAAGTCACTTTTTCTTTTTTGATAATACGGAAGCAATTCAGATTGAATCATGAGCTAAGTAAGGTGTGAGAATAAATTAAAGCAAACCTTCAACGATGCGCATTACTTTTTCAAGCGCAAGTTGGTCCTTTTCATCGAAGTCGTTCAGTGCATCGCTGTCAACATCAAGCACAAGGGCAACTTCATTATTTTTAAAAGCAGGTAATACAATTTCAGATTTTGATGCGGAACTGCAGGCAATGTGTCCGGGAAATTCATCGACATTAGGAACAAGAATAGTTTTCTTTTCTTTCCATGATGCACCACAGACGCCTTTCCCCAAATTAATTCGGGTACACGCAATCGGTCCCTGAAAAGGTCCAAGAACCAACTGATCACCTTTTACAATATAGAACCCAACCCAGAAGAAATTCATGGTTTGTTTTAATGCAGCTACAATGTTCGAAAGATTAGCAACTAAATCGGGCTCACCATCAACCAATGATTTGATTTGTGGAATAAGCATTTCATAACGTTCTCTTTTATCTGCTGCAGTGGATATGATGAGTTCTTCGGCCATAGTTAATGTATAGAATGTAAGGGTTAGAATTTAGAGCAAGAATGCTACCTGTTCGTTTTCGCTAACTCGGATGATAAATTTTCAGTGTGTCGTTTAGTATTGATTCATGTGAAACCAGATTTCCATGAAGAACCGGTGCCTGAATACCCTTGGTAAAGGTCTTCTGCGATATAAAAGTTCGCGCTTCGTCCCATAAATTTGTCTCAATAAAATGTGAAAGTGTTTGTGCGCCACCTTCAATAATGATGGATTGAATTTTTAGTTTGGTTAAATCGCGCATCATATTCTCTAGAAAATTCTCTTCATCTAAACGGATTAAGCTCAGATTTGGATGTTCTTCATGTTTAATAAGATTGTAGCAAATCGTTTTCTGTGATTTGTCAAAAAGATGAAGACGGTCACTCAGTTTTAGAAAGCGATCAATCACAATACGAGTAGGATTTCGTCCGGTCCAGTCTCGCACATTTAGTTTAGGGTTATCATGAGCAGTCGTTTTGCTTCCCACTAAAACAGCATCTTCTTCAGTGCGCCACTTGTGCACAAGCTGACGTGAATGTTCGTTGCTAATCCATTTCGAATCGAAGTTTTCACGCGCAATAAAACCATCGGCTGTTTCGGCCCATTTCAAAATGATGTATGGTCGTTGCTTTTCGATGTAGGTAAAGAAACGTCTGTTGAATTCGCGACCTTCTTTTTCTAATACTCCGGTAATCACTTTGATTCCTTTGGTCCGGAGTTTTTTTATTCCTTCTCCGGCTACTAACGGATTGGAATCCAGATTAGACACAACCACTTTTTTTACATTATGGTGAATAAGTAAATCTGCGCAAGGTGGTGTTTTACCTTCATGCGAACACGGCTCGAGGTTTACATAAAGTGTGCTCTCTTTTAACAAAGACTTATCTTCAACCGATTCAATTGCATTTACCTCTGCATGCGGCCCGCCATATTGCCGGTGAAATCCTTCACCAATAATATGGTCATTATGTACCACAACACATCCTACCATCGGATTAGGACTTACCATGCCACGTCCAAGAGCAGCAAGCTCCAGTGCCCGGTGCATAAAAAGTTCGTCTGTGGAGTGATCGTGCTTAGTCATTCTGATTATACTTGCAAAGATTGTAAACTATGAAGAATTCCAAAGCCTTGTTTCACGATTTAGTTAAGCAAATTATGCCAAACGAAGATCTGGTAGAAAAGCAAAGCATTACCTATCAACTGATGGAGAATATTTTTGGGCTTACACAAACCGATATACTCAGTGAAAAGCATATTGATATCAGTGCTTTTGAAATACTGCTAGCAGACATACTAAAGCGAATTAATTCACATGAACCTCTTCAATATATTTTAGGAGAGGCGTATTTCTTTGGACGAAAGTTTAAGGTAAACTCTTCCGTTTTAATTCCCAGACCGGAAACGGAAGAGTTGGTGAATCTGATTATTTCTGAAATGAAGAGACGGCCAACTCTGTCAACCGAAAGAATAAGAATCATGGATATTGGTACTGGAAGTGGTTGCATTCCTATTTCATTAGGATTGGAGATTCAGAATGCTGAGGTCTTTGCTATTGATATTAGTGAAGGTGCTTTGGAAGTTGCCAAACAAAATGCGCATGATTTACATGCCGGTGTTCAGTTCATGCAACTTGATATTCTGAATGCTGATATTCCATTTCAAAATCTGGACGTTGTTGTAAGTAATCCACCCTACATTGCTCTAAGTGAAATGAAAATGATGAGCAATAATGTTGTTGACTATGAACCACACCTGGCTTTGTTCGTTGAGGAGAATGATCCTTTGGTTTTTTACAGGGTGATTGCAACTAAATCCAAATCGGTTCTAAAACCAGGAGGATTGTTAGTTGTCGAAATCAATGAACGCTTT
>ENA-UOWO01002495-UOWO01002495.1-activated-sludge-metagenome-genome-assembly--contig:-NODE-2495-length-22658-cov-18.915011_pt1 | contig 22658 bp, 20 predicted proteins | sample MGYA00238148_ERZ761564 | MGnify/ENA primary metagenome ERZ761564 (study PRJEB28885, sample SAMN05720194) | activated sludge metagenome | isolation source: Anaerobic digester | place: USA... | reverse complement strand
TGGGACGAAAGTGTGCTCCACGGTAAAATTGCGGTGGTAGATAACAACTGGACCACGGTAGGTTCCTATAACCTGAACCACCTCAGCGAATACAGCAGCATAGAAACGAATGTGGAAATTCTGGACAAAGACTTTGCCGCTTCCGTGAATAAAACGCTTGCAGGGCTGGTAAAAAAATGTATCCGTATTCCCGCCGATAGTTTCAACAACCGGGGACTGATCAACAAGTTCCTGGACTGGATATCCTACATCCTGGGCCGGTGGTTCATGCTATTCCTGTTTTTTTTGATCGCACGCGGCCACAAGTACAAAAACATTCAGTAAGCCAGCCAGGCTTTTACGTCCGCCATTTTTCTTCTGGAAACTTCCACAAGAGCGCCGTCTGACATTTTTAAATAACCCTGGTGCAGAAGGGATTGTATATGCAGACGGTTGACAATGAACGATTTGTGCACACGGAAAAATTGCGCCGGATCGAGTAGCGCCTCGAATTCGCCCATCGGTTTCGATGCCATTACCTTCTTTTTGTCGGCCAGGTAAAAGCAGGTGTAATTCCCATCGGCTTCGCAGCGGACAATATCGGAGAGCGTCAGAAAATGCACGCCTTCGAGGGTTCTGATACTCAGGGTGAACTGCGCTTTGTCTTTTTGCCGGATGTTTTGAAGCAAGTGGTCATACCGGCGGCCGGTATCGTTTTTGAGTTTGCGCTCAGCCGCAAAACGCTGGACGGCTTGCTGCAACTCGCTGGTATCCACCGGTTTAAGCAGATAATCGAACGCACTGAACCGGATGGCCTGAATGGCATAATGGCTGTAGGCCGTCACAAAAATCACCTCGAAACCCGGCTCGGGAATTTGCCGCAGCAGATCGAACCCGTCCAGTTCGGGCATTTCGATATCTAGAAATACCAGATCGGGTGCTGTCGAACGGATCTTTTCCAGGCCTTCCGGTCCGCCCAATGCCAGGGTTACCTCCCCGATTTCCGGAACAAATTTTTCAATAAGGATACGGAGCACCTGCAGGGTACTCAATTCGTCATCGATGATCAGCGCCTTTATCACAGCGCCAAGATAAGGGGTGTTTGTGGTTTGGTGTTTGGCTGCATCTCCTTAAAGCGGGCGACCACAAGGGTCGCCCCTACGACGCACATCCAGGCCTCCAATTCTACCAATGCCAAAGGGGAAATTGGCCGGGACAACCCTTGTGGTCGCCCCGGACTCCCAAAACCTATGGAATTTCAATTTTCACGCAGGTACCGGCAGATGCACCTACCTGATCATAAAGATCTTCGTACAAAACCGACGCCTCGGGATGAAGCAGCCGAAGTCTTTCCCGGATAATGTCGATCCCTTTCGATTCCCGGCTGCCGATCTTGTTCCTGCCGATGACGGATGCCGCTTCCCGGCCGATACCGTTGTCAGAGATCCATATGACAAGTCTGGTTTCCTCAGCCATAATTTTCACCCTCAGTTTTTTAATTCCCCGGGAATGCATCAACCCGTGCCAAATGGCATTTTCCACAAATGGCTGAATGATAAATGCAGGAATCTGTAGCGTGTCTTCGGTCCTGACACCGGAAGTATCGATCTGATAATCAATCTGTTGCCGGAGCCTCGTATTCTCCAGATCGAGATACAGCCGAAGCATATCCAGTTCCTCCCGAAGGGAGATGAACGGTTTGTCGGCACTTTCCAGGGTGAGTCGCAGGAGCCGTGAAAAACGCGTCAGATACGTATTGGCTTCCATAAACTGCTCCTGCAATACGTATTCCTGAATACCAGCCAGGCAGTTAAAAATAAAATGTGGATTGATCTGTGCACGAAGCGCCTGTACCCGCAATTCGGCAATTTGTGTCTGGATACGTGTTTTTTCTTTTTCCCGCTGCCGGATCTGCTGTATTCTCCGGCGTGCAACAAATACTGTGATCATGACAAAAGCACTTGCCAGCAGCATTCCAAACCAGGTTTGTTTCCAGAACGGCGTCAGGATCCTGAAATGAAAGGAGGCCGGTTGCGCGCTCCACACGCCGTCGCTGTTGGCGGCTTCCACCAGAAAAGTATATGCGCCGGCAGGTAGTTTGGGGTAAACGGCCTGCAAATCTCCCTGTTCGGGAATACGCCAGTTATTGTCGACACCCACCAGTTTAAACCGGAACCGGTTGTTTTCCGGATTCGTCAGGCTCAGGCCGTCAAAAACAAACCGCAAATGATTCAGGGAGTAGGGTAGTGCGAGGCCCTCGGGCAGCCCCGTATCTGCATTCAGAGAATCGCAGTAGGGCCGGTAATCCACCGTTCCATTAAAAATTTCTACCGCCCTAATATGAAGCAAAGGCGCGTTTTCATTGCGTGCAAAGGCCGCAGGCTGGAAACTGCAAACACCTATAGGAGTGGCTACCCAAAACACACCATCGCGACCTTCCATGATTTTCATACGCCTACAGCCCTCTTTTAAAAAACCGTCGCGGTGGTTGAAATATCGGATTTCAGGTTCCTGTGCGCTGTTGGTCACCAGCAACCCGATACCATAACCATATCCGAGCCAGATACGGCCTTCGGAATCGGCCAGCACGGCGAGCAGGTTGCTGCTGTGTAATCCATCCGATTGCAGGTACCGCCTTGCCAGTTGCCAGCGGTGCTCTTTCCATTCGCAGCACAGCAAACCGGAGCCCAGTGTGGCAATCCAGAGACTGTTCCGGGTATCCAGATCCATCCCGGTAATGACATAGTTTCCACCTCCAATTGTTGCGGTATCAAGTCCTTTCGAAGTGAGCCTGAACAATCCCCGGTTGCCGCCAAACCACAAACCACCTTCCGTGTCTTCCACGCCACTACAAAGGGAAACCAGGCCTTCCTGCGGCGCCAAAAACCCAACAGGTTCAATGTGCGGAACTCCTGTGCCTTCCTTTTTTACGTTTATGTCAATTCTGGAAACGCCGCCGTCGCCGATGGCCCACAAAACGCCGTTTTTTGCAGGCAACAAGGCAAACAGGCCTTCGTCGTGCAAACCGTGCTTTTTCCCGAATCTTTGCACTTTCCCATTTTCCCACACCGATAAACCTTCATATTCCGTTGCTATCCAGCATTTTCCGGATGGTTCGCAGAAAAAATCGTTGATGTTTGAATTTGGACAGATTTTGACGCTCCAGGGTTGAATTGCCGCCGGATTGCCCCGGGGTATACGATATACCCGGCCATGGTTCGCTCCGAATAACATGTCTCCTTCGGCACTCATTCCGGCTCCGTAAATCTCTTCCAGTTCGGGTGCCGCGATCTGCCTGAATCTCCCGGCGCTTATTTTTACCAGCCCTTCCCAGGTAGCCACCCAGACGTTGTTTTCCCGGTCGATGATCACGTCGCTGATACCTACGCGGATCTGGTGGTCCCATATTTTCACAATGCTTTGCGGATCAATACGATACATTTCCCCCGCGGAAAAAAAGTACGATCGATTGCCATGCCTGAAGAGATCGGTGACATAGAACATCGTGTCGGGAAATACATGCACCTGTCCGTTAAAACATCCCATCAGCGTGGTGGAATTTCCGCCGAAATAAAGCGAATCCTTTCCGGTGGGCAGCAGGCAGGTGATCTCGCTGGTTTCTTCCGAATGCCATACCTCCCGGCAGGAAATGCTGTCGCAATAGAACAGGGTTTTTGAATTACCGGCCCACAAACCGCCAGCATCGTCCAGCGCCAGCGAAAAAACGCGTGAATCATTCGGCTTGAGGCGCTGCCAGCCGGGATGTGGCAGCGGCTGTAAATCCGTTGTGCCGGGGCTTTTTTTCAGTACAGCCAATTGCTTTTCCGTAAAATAGAAAGGTCCCGATGCACACGCAAACCACAATCGACGCCTGTTTTCATCCCAGGCAAAACTGCGCACCTGCCGGTAGACGCCCCCGAAACTGAGGGCAATCGCACGGATCTTTCCTTGTATTATGATGAAAATACCGTTTTCGGTACCTATCCACAACGTCCCGTCGGTCATTTCCAGAATGGTGCGTACATGTCCGATCGGCTGCCCGTCCGCTTCCATAAAATGGTCGAAGCGGTAACCGTTGTATCGACTCAAACCGGCCTCCGTTCCCACCCACAAGTATCCGTTCCTGTCCTGGCACAAGGCCTGCACGGAATTATGCGGCAAGCCGTCGCGGGTGCCGAATACCGTTGTCTGGTACGGCCATGCCGGTTGTGCATGTACGGCTGTCAAAACCGGTTCGCATAAAACCAGCCCCAAAAGAAAGATTGCCTGGTATAAATACCGTTTCATTCTGACAAAGGTGCGGAGAAAAACGGGGATGCCCCGACCGTTCAGACATTGAAAATGACCGTTCACACATCGCATTTGCAGGCGGCATTGCATGCGCGCATTTTTGGGTGAATTAACGATATAAAAATGCTGAAACTCATTTTCAGAATACTGCTGACCGGACTGGCCATCTTTATTTTTTACTCCTTCGGAATAGGACTCGGCAAAACCGTGTGGTACAGAATGAACGGTACGGTTGTAGAAGGCCGTGTCTCCGGATTCCTGGCAGGACGGAACAGTCCATCTGTGCAAATGGAGCCAACGGGCGTCCGAAACGGTAAACTCAAGGCCCGCAGGCCGGTATACACCTATCCGGTAGCCGAGAACGCTACCGACTCGCTGACAAGCCGAAGCGGAGTAGGCACCCTGTTTACTTTCTCACAGTTTAGCCTCAATGAGCGCGTAACGGTGGTGTTCGATCCCGACAACCCTGGCGACAGTTACATATTCAGCGGCGGGTTGCTGCTGTCGAGCCTCCTGCTCATTCTGTTTGGGCTGTACGTTTTGTACATGGGTGTTGTGGGAAAATCCTGATTCATTTCAAAATATTGATTTCCAATGAAATATAGCATCTACATATTGATCTCCATTTTGATTTCGACCAGCGCGCAGGCTGCTACCTGGTACGTATCGCCGTCCGGAAATGACAACAACGCCGGAACGCTTTCTGCTCCGTTCAAGAACATTCCGGCAGCGATCGAGGCGGCCAATCCCGGAGATGAAATTCTGTTGCGCGGCGGCAATTATACGAGCAATGAAATCCGCATTGGCAAAAGCAATTTGACGATCCGCTCTTATCCCGGCGAATGGGCTGTCATCACCGCCGTTACATCGGTGGAAGATATTGCCTCCTGTATCTGGTACAACGAACCCGACGTGGAAGGCGGTTTGCTGGAAAATCTGGAAATCGTGGGTGGCGCCCTGTACGGCATTTCCTTTGAAACCAACTGGGAGTGGGGCGTGCCCAATAACGAACGGCGCGGCGCGGGAAACATTACTATCCGAAATTGCCGTATCCACCATACCGGCCGCGATTGTATCAAAATCAAGCCCGGCTGCAGCGGGATTCAGGTGCTGAATTGTGAAATCCACCACAGCGGTATCGGTATTTTTAATTCACCGGCCAACGGTGGCCCCAACGCCGAAGGAATCGACAATGTAAACGGCGCCGATATGCTGGTGCGCGGCTGTTATTTTCACGATATTTCAACCAGCGGCGTGTATGCCAAAGGTGGCGCCAGAAACTGCATCATCGAGGAAAATCTTTTCGTCAATATCGGTGAAGGCGGAATCCTGCTCGGATTTTACACCGATGCCGACTATTTCGATCACACCGGAAACCCGGAATATTACGAATGCCTGAACGGCACCGCACGCAACAACATCGTGATCGGTACAGGCGGTGCAGGTATCGGATTCTGGGGTGCAAAAGATTGCCAGGCTTACAACAATACGGTGATCACCGCCTGCACGGAATACCATGCGCCGCTGCATATCGCCGCTGCGGAAGTGTACATAGACGATAATACCACTGCAACGCCTCCGTGTCGTAACATCCAGATATTCAACAATATATTCATTGATCAGAGTGGTAACGGCGAAGAAGACCACACGGTACAGGTGCGCGACGGCGCCCTGGCAGGTACAAACTTCATCAACCGAAACATTTTTTACAAAACGGCCGGTCCCGCCCAGTTCGACGACAATGTACACTACCCGCCGCTTACGTTCAGCGAATGGAAATCGACCTACGGTTTCGACGCGCAAAGCCTGGAAGCCAACCCATTACTGGATGCGAACTACCACCTGACGGGTTCGAGTCCGGCACTGGATGCAGGTTCTGCCGTCACCGGTGTCCGGGATTACGACGGCGCCGTTCGGTCGGGCAACATCGATATCGGAGCGGATGAATTCGGGCAGGGCGCCGCATTGTCAGTTCCTCCTGCGGCGGGCGTCATTGGCACCGGAATCAATCTTTCCGTAGCCACATCCGATGCACAACGGGTTTCTTTTGAAATCTTTCCCAACCCGGCGTCGGATGTGATTTTCCTGAAAAACGTACCCACACAGTCCACCTTCCTGCTTTCCGATACCAACGGAAAAACCGTCAGAGCAGCGGCTGTTTCTGAAAAAATTCCGGTCAGCGGATTACCGGCAGGCCATTATTTCCTGAGCATCGTAACCGGTACACAAGTATTTACAAAACCGGTGGAAATCCGGTAAACCTGAATCCACACACTTTTAACACAAAAATCCTCCGATTATGAAACGTATTCTTTTGTTTGTTTGCCTGAGCGCATTCGCTTTTTGCGCCTGTGATAAAGCCGCCGACGCACCTTCCAATAACCAATCGAACGGTAAAAACCTGGAAGGAAAATGGACGCCCGTTAAAATGACTATTTCCCTGAAATTCGATGACGGCAGTGTGGTAAACAACACGGTCCCGATCAAAGCGGGCGATTACATGGAATTCACCTACCTGAAAACCGAAGGGAACAATGCGAAGGGAACCTATAAAACACGCGGCGTAGGTTTCGATTCCAATGGAACCTGGTTGCTGGAAAATCAGAATAACGAATTGACTTATCAGACCGTTGCAACTGACGGACAAACAGTTGTCCTGTACAGAAAAGTAGAAACGGTGACCGGAAACAAACTCCTCCTGACAGCCGACGACCGGCTCGTCAAACTCTGGGCGGAAGTCAATGACCTGAATGTGGGCGAGCAGAAAAAGGTGATTGGTGGAAGTGCGTATGAGGAATACTCGAAATGATGTTATTGGTTATTGGTTATTAGTTATCAGGGTGGTAGGGGAAAATCTGTACTAATTCTTCGCCACAAAATTATTCTGCCAGGCATTTGTACAGATTTTCCCCTACCACCCTGATAACTAATAACCAATAACCAATAACTTACAACCCCCTCAAAAACCGCTCGGCAATCCGCAAGGGCCTGAACACGTAACGTTTTTTGGAGTGGTGCCGGCCGCTCCGTATGAGGATGTTTTGCAGGGTTGCCAGCGTGAGCAGCAGGTATTTTCCCTTGTTCAGCATCACACATTCCGCCTGGCCGGCCTGTACCGCATCGGTGACTTCCGAACGGGTAGCGATCCCGCTTTTGTTCAGGGTTTCCAGTACCTGGGTAGCCCAGATAACCGGCACATGCGCCGCTTCGCAAAGCCACAAAATCTCTTCCTGAATTTCGCTTAATCGTTCAAAACCGATCTCCACGGCCAGGTCGCCCCGGGCGATCATCACACCAAAAACGGGTGCTTTCATGCCTTGTGAAAGCAGGGCAGGCAGGTTTTGGACTGCTTCCAGGGTTTCTATCTTGAGCACCAGCGGCAGATTTTTGCCACCTGCCTGAAGCAGTTGTTGTAATTCTGCTACGTCCGCAGCGGTCCGGATAAAGGAAAAGCCGAGTATATCGGCATGTTTTTGCGCAAATGGAACGACGGATTTATCAAAATCCGTGAGGCTGTGAACCGTCAGTTCGGAGTCGGGAAAGTTGATACCTTTTTCAGGTTTCAGGCGGTTTTTTTGCGCGGAAATACGCGAAACACGCAGAACAGCGATGTGCTCGCCCGGAATTTCCACAATTGCTTCGAACAGGCCGTCATCGAAAAGCACCCGATTGCCAACCTGCAAACCTTTTACCACACCTGCCAGGGTGCAACCCACCACTTTGTCTTTTTTGCTGTATTGCGCATCGGCCTCCGCCAGGAAAATCTGTTCTTGTTCTTCGATTTTCATACGCCCTTTTTGGCGGCCTTTTCCCATTATTACGGTGCGGATTTTCGGTCCCGGCAGATCCAGGTAAATCTTGCAGGATTTGCCGGTGGCTTTCTCCGCCTTGCGTACGTTGGCAATCATACTTTTCCAGGCTGCCGGGTTATCATGCGCGCAATTGATACGGGCAATGTTCATTCCTGCTTTGATGAGGGCTTTTACTCCGTTGTAATTTTCGGCCAATGCTGATTCAAACGTCACCATCAGGTGCGGCAAATCGGGGTTGTCTTTGAGGCCGAAGAGGGTAGAAGCCCGTTTTTTAAGCAGCAGGCCTCCCGACAAAGCAGTGTCGTGCGACAATTCTTTCTCCGCAATGTTTGCTCCCAAACGTTGTAGGACGACCTGAACCTGCCGGAGCATGTGGCTTTCAGAACTCGCCAGTGATGAGAGTCCTGCATCATGCAAATAATCCTGTAGAGGCCGGAGATTTTCCCGACGCAAGGCAAGGTAATGGACCAGATTCAGGACACTCCTTTTTTGATCCGGATGAACTTCGGCAGCGATCTTTTCCGCTTTCCGTTCCGCATCTTTCATGCTCCGGTAAATGTCCAGAACAGATGCACGCAATGGAGCCAGTGAATTTTTCATAATTGGCAAAAATCTCAATTCCAACGCCCAATCGGAATGAGGCATTGTTTTAAACGGCACTGACTTTGGTCATTTCATTACAGGTATTTCAACCAGCGGTAGTTGTGGGAGAACTTGTATTGACCATACCAGCGGCAAACAAAATACATCGCGCCAATAAAAAGTACCCATACGGTGTAAACCACCCCAAGATTCGGCACGTAATCGCTGGGCCAGGTGTCGGGCGCCGTCGCGAAAAAATCGGCATCCCAGCCGTAATACAACCTGGACAACAAATGAACCAGGGAAAAATGGATCAGAAAAAAGAAGAAAGGAACCCGCCCGAATACCTGAAAAAACGAGGTAACAGGACTTTTCCATCGCTCGAACACCAGCAGTAGCAAGGCGCCGATACCCAGCGTAACACATAAAAAGAGAAGCGAGGGCGGGTATTTGCTTACATTTAAAAAAGACAGAACCGAATAAAAATCACCCCTGGGCTGCGGCGCCCAGTCGCTGAGGTCGCCATACCAGTTCGTGGCACGCAAAGCAATAAAGAACAACAGCAAGCCGATGCCCCATTGTGCCAGAAAACGCTGCCTTTTAGTGGTTTGCCACCGCAACACCGGCCCGAAAGCATATCCGACAGCCATCACGCCGATCCAGGGAATCAATGGATAAGTGCTGATCAAAGCGAAAGGCGGGTTAGTGGAAAGCGGAATAAAGGATCCACCCACGTGCAGCACTTGCCAGAGCCAGCCGAAACTTCCCCAGGCTTCCGGCCCGATACCATCCAGCAGATTGTGTCCGGCGATCATGACCGCTCCAATGCCCAGTATCCAGCGCAACGGCAAGCGTGCGAGCCCCGCCAGCACGATCATGGAAAGCCCTATGGCCCAAAGCACCGTTGCGATTACAAAGCCTTTGTTCCAGGGCCAATCGAGCATCAGACTCAGGTTGACGACGAGAAATTCGAGTACGACAAACCAGAGTCCCCGGGTCAGCAAGTACCGGCTGAGCACTTTCTTGTCCTGCACTTTTTCGCCGTATAACCAGGCGCTGGTGCCTGCCAGAAACATAAAAACCGGCGCACAGATATGCGTAATCCACCGGGTGAAAAAGAGGGCAGGGGAGGTCTGCGACAAATCTTCCGGCCGAAAAGCCGTAGGTCCGAAAAAATCGCGGATATGATCGAGCGCCATTACTACAATGACAAAACCCCGTAAGACGTCGGGTGAGGTGATTCTGTGTGCGAGAGAGTTGTTCATTATCAATGAGTTATGGCAGATTTTCATAGGCAACGGCCGACACTTCCGACATTTGCTTTAAAATGCAATCGAGATATTCCTGTTTGACCGGCATGACAATTTATTCGTTTTGTATGGAAGGCAATAATACAGAAGAAATCCAAAATCGGGCTCACAGTAGGCAAGGAACAATTTGACAAATCCGAATGTTGGTCTAATTTTGCGCCCCGAAACTTCGGCCGTACTACTTCGCACTGAAGACTTCGCACTTCGCACTAAAACAACTGACATGGATTTCCTTTCCGAACTTCGCTGGCGCGGCCTCATTCACGACGTAACTCCGGGTATTGATGAACACCTTCAAAGCCGCCGGATACGCGCTTACATCGGTTTCGACCCGACGGCGCCTTCGCTCACGATCGGAAATTACGTCCAGATCATGCTGCTCACCTTTCTGCAACGCGCCGGGCACCAGCCGGTCGTGCTTATGGGTGGCGCCACCGGGCGTATCGGCGACCCGAGCGGCAAGGACAAGGAACGCGAACTGAAAACCTACGACGAACTGGACGCCAACATTGCCCGGCAAGTGGTGCAGATGAAGCAATTCCTCAACTTCGACCCGGAACTTCCGAACCGCGCCCTGTTGCTCAACAACTACGATTTTTACAAAGACATGAATGTGCTCGATTTCCTGCGGGACGTCGGTAAGTACCTGACTGTCAATTACATGATGTCGAAGGAAAGTGTGAAACGCCGCATCGAGGGCGAAACGGGTATTTCCTTCACGGAGTTCAGTTACCAGTTGCTGCAAGGCTACGATTTTGTGCTGCTGCACCGCGAACACGGCATCACGATCCAGATGGGCGGCTCCGATCAATACGGCAATATCACCGCCGGGGTGGAACTGGCGCGCAAGATCGACGAATCGAAAGTATACGCCGTAACAACGCCGTTGCTCACGAAAGCGGATGGCACCAAGTTCGGAAAAAGTGAAGGCGGCAATATCTGGCTGGATCCGGCCATGACGAGCCCGTACAAGTTTTACCAGTTCTGGCTCAACGCCGACGACCGGGATTTGGGTAAATACCTGCGTTACTTCTCCCTGAACAACCAGGAAGAGATTGAGGCACTGGAGGCTAACGAAACGCCTCAAAATGCCAAACGTATTTTTGCGGAAGAAATGACGCGTAGGGTGCATGGCGACGAAACGTACGAAGCCGTCGTGACGGTTTCTAAACTGCTCTTCGATCCCAAAGCAGATGCGGATACCCTGCGCAGCCTCTCGGCAGCCATGCTGGAACAGGTATCGGAAGAAATTCCTTCACCCAAAATCGCCCTGTCGAAACTGGACGAGCCGCAGGGCCTGGTAGAATTCCTGAGCGACCAGTCTGAAATTTTAAGCAGTCGCGGCGAAGCCAAAAAAGCGATTCAGAACAATGCGATTTCAGTTAATAAACTGAAAATCAGCGAAGTGAATACGACAGTGAGCAAAGAAGATTTGCTGCACGGTCGCTTTTTGATGGTGGAAAACGGGAAGAAGAACAAGTTCCTCGTGGAGTTCGTGGGCGCTATTTAAACAGATCACCCAGTACCATTTCGAATCCCGGCAACACTTCTCCGCCGGAGAGAGTGTCCTCGAATGGAATGGTCTGAATATCACCGTTTTCTGAATAGGTAAACGTTTTGCGTGCTTGCGGATCTATCAGCCAGCCAAGACGGCAGCCGCATGCGATGTATTCCTCCATTTTTTCCTTGAGTCCAATCAGGCTTTGATCTGCCGAGCGTAATTCCAGTACAAAATCAGGAGCTATAGGCGCGAACTTTCTGCGTTGTTCCTCGCTTAATGCTTCCCAACGATCATTTCTTATCCAAGCCAGGTCTGGGGAACGTTCAGCGCCATTCGGTAGTTTGAAACCCGTTGACGAATCAAAACCTTTTCCCAATTGAGTTTTACGGTTCCAGATGGCTAATTCTCCTGCTATTTCAAAGTTTCGATTTCCTGTATCGGTAGAAATCGGGGCCATAATAATTATTTCATTGAGTTCATTCCGCTCTATCCGCATCTCCGGGTTCAACTTGCAAAATTCAAAAAACACATCATCCCCCGATAATACCTGCGGCATCCTCAGAACAAGTTCCGAGGTGATATTTTTTTTACTATCCGATTGAGCCGTTGCTACTGCGGTCATTTTTTTATTTTGTTTGCAAAAATAAGAAGAAATAATATCAAATACTATAACAGAGCGGCCGTGAATCTGGTTGAATCACGGCCGCTCTGTTATCACTCTAATAAATATTTCCAATCTCTAAATCGCTTGAATCAAATCGTACTGCGTCACAATATGCAGCCCGCCCGAGCGGTCCGTCGCAATCACCGCCGGAATATCCTTGCTGATAAAACGGTTGAGTTGGCTGATCGGCATGGTGTCTTTCACCACCGGGAAGGATTCGCCCATCACCTCACGCAGCGGTTTTTCCGCATTGTGCAACGGGTTTTCCAGCAGGATATGAAGTACCTGCGTTTCGGTGATAGAGCCTACCACCTGGTCGCCGTCCTGCACCGGTAACTGGCTGATATCGTGCGATTTCATCAGGTTGAAAGCGCTGCGCACCGTGTCCGTCACCTGTGCTGCGAGGAAACGGCGGTCTTTTTTGCGGGCGATGAGATCGCTCACTTTCATTTCTTCTTCCAGGAAACCGCGTTCGCGCATCCAGTCGTCGTTGTAAATTTTGCCCACGTAGCGGCTGCCGTGGTCATGGAAAATGAGCACCACCACGTCGTTCTTTTTCAATTTGCCGCGCAATTGCCAGAGGGCGCCCATAGCGCTGCCGGCGGAGTAGCCGAGCAGGATACCTTCTTCGCGGGCCAGGCGGCGCGTCCAGAGCGCAGCGTCTTTATCACTCACTTTTTCAAAAAAATCGATCAAACTAAAATCGACATTTTTAGGCAAAATGTCTTCGCCAATGCCCTCCGTAATGTATGGATAGATTTCTTTCGGATCAAAAACGCCCGTTTCGTGGTATTTTTTAAAGACGGAACCGTATGTATCCGCGCCCCAGACCTGTATGTTCGGGTTCTTTTCTTTTAAAAATTTAGCGGTCCCACTCACCGTACCGCCGGTGCCTACACCAACAACGAGGTGGGTGATTTTCCCGTCGGTTTGCTCCCAAATTTCCGGGCCCGTGCTTTCATAGTGCGCCTGACGGTTGGAGAGGTTGTCGTATTGATTGCACCAGAAAGAATTCGGGATTTCTGTGCTCAACCTGCGCGCGATGGAGTAGTAAGATCTTGGATCTTCCGGTTCCACATTCGTGGGACATACGATGACCTCGGCGCCGACGGCCCTCAGCAGGTCCACTTTTTCCTTACTTTGTTTATCTGTGGTGGTAAAAATACAGCGGTAGCCGCGTACGCAGCCCACCAGTGCCAGGCCCATACCCGTGTTGCCGGAGGTGCATTCGATGATGGTGCCGCCGGGTTTCAGGTCGCCACGTGCCTCGGCGTCATCGATCATTTTAACGGCCATACGGTCCTTGATACTATGACCCGGATTGAAGGTTTCCACTTTGGCCAATACCAGGGAAGGGATATCGGCAGCCACGTTGTTGAGTTTTACAAGGGGCGTATTTCCAATGGTTTCCAGGATATTTTTCTTGTAATTCATTCTTCGACTTTATTTTTTGCTTAGGACAAAAATGTAATATGTGCCTCATCGGTTCAATGAGCGCGCAAAATTAGCGCTTTTGCCGGTTATATTTGTGACGTATCGGTAGCACGGCCTTCAGGCCGTCGGGAAGAGGCCATTCATGGCCGTCCGGCATAAAAAAATTGAAGGGCCATGAATGGCCCTTCTCCCGACGGCCTGAAGGCCGTGCTACCGATACGTCACAAAAACACATAAGCCAGACAGGCACATGAGAAGAATCGTGTTATACTTCTCATGTGCCTGTCCGGCTTATGTGTATATAAAAAAACCTGCTTTATTCCTCTACCGGTGCGGGCACGGTGGCCACACTTACAATATTGTCGTTGGGCTGGTCGCTTTCGATGAGGCCGTCGCGCAAACGAACGATGCGGTGGGCATGCATGGCAATGTCCTGCTCGTGCGTCACCAGAATCACCGTGTTGCCCGCTTTGTGGATCAGTTCAAACAGTCCCATGATCTCGTAGGAAGTTTTACTGTCGAGGTTACCCGTGGGTTCGTCGGCGAGAATGATGGCCGGGTCGTTTACCAGGGCACGTGCGACGGCTACACGCTGCCGCTGACCACCGGAAAGTTCGTTGGGTTTGTGCATCACCCGGTCGCCAAGGCCCACCGATTCCAGCACCTTGCGGGCTTTTTCGAGGCGCTCTTCTTTTCCGATACCGGCATAAACAAGCGGAAGCGCTACGTTTTCCAGGGCCGACAAACGCGGCATAAGGTTGAATGTCTGGAAAACGAAACCGATTTCCTTGTTGCGCACTTCGGCCAGTTCGCTGTCGTCCATGGTGCTTACTTCCGTACCGTTCAGCCAGTATTCGCCGCGGGTAGGGGAGTCCAGGCAGCCCAGCAGGTTCATCAGGGTGGACTTGCCGCTACCCGAAGGGCCCATGAGCGCCACGTATTCGTTTTTGGCGATGTCGAGCGATACCGTTTTGAGGGCCTCCACTTTTTCGGTGCCCATGATATACGTCTTATTGAGGTCTTTGATGGAAATCAGCATTTTTCAAGAAATGGGTGCATGAACAAGTAAGTAGTGATCGGTTATCAGTTATCAGTTATTTGCGTTGATATGCATGGATAAGCAGATAAAATAACCTAAACTGATAATGATTGGACGCTTATGCCAAGGCTTCAGGCTCGTTTCTTTCTGAAAACAAGCCCTGTGATCGCGACAAACAATCCGACCAGAAAGGCAGTGAATTTCCCAATCAGGTACGGAAAAAATTGGGCTGCAATATAATACAGCAGTAAGGCGACAGCCGCCAGGATAAGGAACCAGTAGATGGGTTTTCGCATGTTTTTATTTTTTTTGAGTATTTGATTCAAATACTCCAATCATCCCTCGATCACCTTAGGCGTCATAAAAAACTGTCCGTTCTGTTCCGGCGCATTCTGTAGCGCTTCGGCGGTAGTCAGTTGTTTGCCGACCTGGTCTTCGCGCAGTACATTTTCCGTTTCACTCAGGTAAACCAGCGGCTCCACATGGGAAGTGTCCAGCGATTTCAGCGTATCCACCATATCGAGGATGCGCTGGAGGTCGCCTGCCAGTTTTTCGCGTTCGGCTTCTCCCAGTTGGAGCCGCGACAGTTTTTCAAGGCGTGAAATAAGGGCTGTATCGATTTGCATAAAAAAAGGATAGAAGTTTGTGACCGATTGTCCGTTCAACGGGGGCTCTCACTCGCTGAACGGTATTTAATTTCAACGATGTGGATAAAATTTATGGGGGAATGGCACATACGCAACCACCAACAATTTACCTTCGCTGCGCACAAAAGTACAGCAATGAACCAAGGCTTACCATCCGATAAATCAATTATCAAACATGTTGCCATCGCCGGGAATATCGGGGCGGGCAAAACGACCCTCTGCGAAATCCTGGCGCGCCACTTCGGTTGGGACGTACACTATGAAGATTCTGACAGCAATCCGTACCTGTCCGACTTTTATCTGGACATGAAACGCTGGTCGTTCAACCTCCAGGTTTTCTTCCTCTCCAGCCGTTATCAGCAGGTTTTACGCATTCTGAACGGCAACCGGACGGTGATTCAGGACCGGACCATCTACGAAGACGCGTTCATTTTTGCGCCCAACCTGGCCGATATGGGGCTGATGGAACGCCGCGATTTTGAAAACTACCTGACGTTGTTTCAGTCAATCGTTTCTCAGGTCAAGGCGCCCGACCTGCTGATTTATCTGAAAGCGAGCATCCCGACGCTGGTCGAACACATCCAGATGCGCGGTCGCGACTACGAAGGAAGCATCAGCATCGACTACCTGAAAAGGCTCAATGAACGGTACGATAACTGGATCAACAATTACACGGAAGGTAAATTGCTGGTGATCAATGTCGATCAGATTGATTTTTTAAGCAACAAATCGCATTCCGGCAAGGTGCTTGAAATGGTGCAGGCCGAATTACACGGCCTGTTCTAAATCTTTTGCCCTATGGATATCGAACAGTTCCGCGAATACTGCCTGGCAAAAAAAGGCGCCACCGAGGATTTTCCATTCGGCGAAATGACGCTGTGCTTGAAAGTTGCAGGCAAGATATTCGCCATCACAGGACTGGACGCAGAACAATTCACCGCCAACCTGAAATGTGATCCGGATTATGCGCTGGAACTGCGGGAACAATACCCGGAAGTGCAGCCCGGTTTTCATATGAATAAAAAGCACTGGAATACCGTCGATTTCGAAGGCGGACTCGAAGAGCGCATGCTCCGGCAACTCGTAGATCACAGTTATGATCAGGTGGTGAAGTCGCTGAAAAAAGCGGAACGGGCGGCGCTGGATATGAGTATTTGAGTATTCGAGTATTCGAAATCAAATACTCGAATACTCATCTAATGGAAGAAGAGTGTCAGCAGACCCGATATCACCAGGGTCGCTCCGGTAATAATGCCCGCATTGTGCTCCCAGGCATGCCAGTTGAGCCGGTGCAAGCCATGTAGTGCCAGCCACACCCATACCAGCATACCGCTTACGGTCGTCACACCGTACGTGAGTGCCAGCAGGGCGACAAACCACCAGCCGTACTGCCCGGCAGCCAGAAAATAGCCTTCAATTTCCAGACAAGGAGAAAAAAACATCGCCACCGCCAGCGAACCGATCACGCCCCATTGCGTGGATTGCTTATGTAAATGAAAATGATGGTGGTAGTAGTGCGCCCAGATATAGTATCCACCCAGGCCAATCAGCGATACCGGCGCAATCCAGGCACTGAAATGCTCCGCCTCACTGGCCAGTACCGTTCCCAGCGCCGCAAAAATAGCGCCTGCCAGAACAGTGCTCAGCACGTGCATAGAACCTGCTAAAAACGTGACCCACAACACTTTACGACGATCCCATTCGTATTGCCTGCCAATAGCCAGTACCGGCAGCCAGTGGCTGGGTATCAGGGCGTGAAACAGGCTGAGCAGAGCGCTGCCGATGAGTAAGGTTTCCATGTTGGTTATTTGTTATTCGTTATTGGTTATTAGGGCGAATACTCTTGGCATGTGTTGGCTATAAGACCGGGCGGTTTCACCCGAATAACGAATAACGAATAACAAATAACTACACAATCTTTTCCACTTCATATATAGAGTTAATTTTCCCCGAAAACAGGCAGTAAAAACGGGGTGATTCGCGCAGCAGGGAAATTTCTGTGGGCCGGCCATCATCGATGTAACTGGATTTTAGTTTCGATTTGATGGTGTAATACGAAAAAAGGTGCTCAAAGTTTACGGAGTCTGAAAAATACTGCCGCATTTGGGCCAACATTTTGGCTGCGTTGCTTTCGGGCCGCCGCGGACAATCGGTGCAAATGCCCGGCGCCTGCGGTCTGCACGAAGGATCTTCCGGTATCTGGCAATCGAACTGAGGCATATCTTCATAGGAAATTTTGTGGTGGGTATAAGCCACCGAAGACAATGACAACAAGCCGCTGCATCCGTAAGGCATTATGGATCCGAATGGACCGTCCATCACCGTCAGTCCGCGATCTCCAAACTCCCGCGACGTAACAAAGGCAATTTCGGAAAGTTCGTGGGTAAGGGCCAGGTTGCCGGCCTCAAACAACTGATTGATGGCATTGGAAGCCGCATAAGTGGCATTGATAACCGTAGGCGTGGAAATCTGTTGTATTCCCTGGAGTGGGGTGGAGGTCCGGTCAAATTCAATAAACCAGCGGTCGCCATCTGCCGTGGCTGATTGTAAACGCACGTCTTTAATCACCTGGATGCCAGGTTCGTTTTCTACCTTTTCCCGGTAGTAATTGCTCAGTAAAACAGGATCAAAAGAATATTCCTCCGTGAGGTACAAAGCCTCCAAACGATTGAAATTGAATAACTTATGTTCGGAAACGCGTTCAAATGGAATATTCAGCCGGGTGCAGAAACGCTCGAACTGCAATGGATCGGTAAACGACCCGAACCGGTCGATGGCATAGTACTTTTCAAAGGAAAAATGGACGAAACGGCGGTGCTCGGCAGTGAAACGTTCCTTGTGCTCATCACTCAGTGCGGCAGTGGCCAAACTGCGCGGATAATGGTACCCGCTGTGCAGCCGGGCCTGGTTGACCAGAGACGCTTTGCGAAACAACCTGCTTTCTTTCTCTAAAAGCGCTATTTTTGCACCCTTCTTCGCCAGGTACAATGCGGCATAACAGCCGAAAATACCGCCGCCGATCACTACGAAGTCAAATTGTTGCGTATCCATTCACCTTGAAAGTAAGCTCTGTGACAATTTCCTGATTCGTTTGATAAACCGGATGTTTTGGCCCGATGCTTGTAAACGCAGTGTTGGCCTTCGTTTTCGGTTAATCTACTTTCTTATCCTCTGAAGCATGAAACTTTTTATACGTCCGATTTCATTTTTCACCCTGCTGCTTTTTGCCTGTTCTCTTTTTGCCCAGCAAAACGCGACTCCTGTCAAACAGGGGTTCCGGCTGAAAAAATACAAATTTGACGAAATGCCTGTACTGGGCACTTACAACGGGCTGGTGGTCAGGGAAGGTGGCGTTTCCGGTATTATTTACCAGAACGGCACCTTCTTCCTTCTCAGCGACCGCGGCCCCAATGCGGACGTTACTGCCAGTATAGCCGCCAAAGGTAAATCTCCGCTGCTTTTTCCGTTCCCTAAATATGCGCCGAAGGTTTGGCAGGCATCGCTGGAAGGCGATAAACTGCAGGTGATGCACAAAAATACAATTAAACGTCCGGACAATACCGCCGCTACCGGATTGCCCCTCGGATTGAACCAGGGAAATTCCGGTGAAATGGCCTGGTCGGATACCCTGGGAACGCAAATTCCCTACGATGCCTGGGGGCTCGATGCGGAAGGCCTCACACGCGACCCGAAAGGCGACTGGTGGATATGTGAGGAATACGGCACCAGCATCTGGCAACTGGACGCGCATTTCCGCGTAAAAAAACGTTACACGCCATTTCCTACCCAGCCACAGGACGTACCGCTCGATCAGGTTTGGGGTAAACGCCGCCCCAACCGGGGTTTTGAAGGTATTACCTGCACGCCGAACGGTAAAATTTATGCTTTACTGCAAAGCCCTGCGGCCATTCCGGACGACAAAACCGGTCAGCAGTCGCGCCTCCACCGGTTGCTGGAAATCGATCCGGCTACGGGTAAAACACGAACCTTCGTTTACGAACACGCTGTTTCTCAAGGCAATATCCGAAACCAAGACTGGAAAATCGGCGATATTGCCGCTATCAACAACCAGGAATTTCTGGTGCTCGAACATGCCGAACGGAAAAAAGAATCCGCTAAAAACGTATACAAAATAAGTATCCGGACTGCTACTGCCCTGAGTGGTTCTTCCAACCTGCAACCGGTTGAATTGTATTTAGATGGCGCTACGCTGGTATCGAAAGGTATTATTCCCGTAGAAAAGCACCTTGTGGCCGACCTCACCAAAATCGGCTGGGAGCGCGACCACGACAAGCCGGAAGGCCTTACGGTGATGAACGACTCCACTTTTGCAGTCATCAACGACAATGATTTCGGGATCGACGCACCTAAAAACGACGGAAATCTGGTCGGCACCGGTAAAACTACCCGTTTGTATGTATTTACCCTGCCTACCGATCAAAGGCTGGGGTATTTGCCGACGGAAAGTAAAATGCCGGCGAGCATGATCAGCCGATCACCCGTGGGCACCGCTACCGGAATGGCCGTACTGCCCACCGTACGTTTCTGGATGGAATATTTTTCCAGAATGCCTTCTACTTTTTTGCGGCCTTACCGGACGCGTTAGCATTCATGACAAGCATATCTTCATAAACCTGGAGATAACGCTTCGCAACAATTGTATTCGCATACTGAACCTCCACTTTTTCCCTGGATTGCCGGCGTAGCAGGGGCAGATCAGCCTGCCGGAGTATCCAGTAAATGCCTTCTGCCAGGGTCTTGCTATCGGCTTGCGGCGCAATAAAGCCCTGTTGCCGATGGCCCACCATTTCCGGGATTCCACCCGTTGCAAATCCGGCGACCGGCGTTCCGCAAGCCAGCGATTCCATCACCGTATTCGGCAGGTTGTCTTCCAGAGAAGGAATAACAAATAGATCCGACGCGCCATAGATCCGCGCCAGTTCCTGCTGGTCGCGAATCATACCGAGCGCATGAACAGGATAGGGTAGTGTGGCCAGGGCTTCTTCCTGCACCTTGCCCATGACAACGATATCCAGTTGTAAATCAGCGTGTTGTGCACGCAGTTTTTGTAAAGCCTCCTGTAAAAAACGAAAACCTTTTCGTTCCTCGCCCACGTTCATGGCCACAAAAAGCAACTTGGGTATGTCCGGATTCAGGTTTTTACTCAGCCAGAAATTCCTTTTTTCTTCATTTGTAACCGGCTGAAAAACAGTCGTATCGATGGGATTTGGAATACTCGAAATCTGCATATCTTTTAACAAACTGCTGCTCCGCGCTACATTGGCCAGCCATTCGCTACAGGTAACGATCCGAAGGGTAGGAGAGTAAGCCTTTTGTTTCCGGACCCATACCCGATGCGATAAATCCGTTGGCGAGGGTTTTCCCAAATACGGACAATTGCCGCAGGATTGTTGAAAATGGGTACAATCGCCACTGTAATGGCAGCCGCCGGTAAACGCCCACATATCGTGCAACGTCCAGACGATCGGTTTGCCCAGATCAATCAACTCCCGTATACCTTCTACCGACAAAAAACCCTGGTTGATCCAGTGCAAATGGAGTACATCCGCCTCCTGCACCCAGGGATGCCTGGAAAGGTTTTTTCCGAAATTGGCCGGTGAAAAAGAGAATCGTACTGATTTGTCGCGTTCATAAGGCAAAAAAGACAAGCGTTCCGCATAAAAAGGCCAGCGGTTACCCGTTTCTCCGGCATGCAGCAGTTTGACGGAAACGCCATCTTCCTGTAATGCATTTTCCAATCGGCGGCAGGCCACAGCAGCACCACCGTGCGTATAGGTATTGAGCAATAAAACTTTCATATTTTGTTGTCGGCCTGTACGCAGGCGCAGTAAATTGTCGTTATTGTGGCCCAAAAGTCGTTCTTTTCAGCATAAATATGGCTTATTCCGTTCCGGTACTTTTTTTGACCTTCAACCGGCCGCAACATACGCAAGCGGTGCTGGAGCGCCTGCGCCTGCTTCAACCAGAACGGCTCTACGTGCACTGTGATGGCCCGCGGCCGCACCGGCCCGAAGATGCGGACAACGTTTCTGCCGTTCGAAATATCCTCGAAACGCAGGTCGACTGGCCTTGTCAGGTCACAACTCTTTTCCGCGACGTGAACCTTGGGCTGCGTGCCGGTGTTTTCGATGCAATCAACTGGTTTTTCAGACAGGAAACGGAAGGGATTATTCTGGAGGATGATTGTATTCCCGATCCGTCTTTCTTTCGGTTTTGTCAGGAAATGCTTGAAACTTACCGGGACGACGAGCAGATCATGCATATCGGGGGTTCCAATCTGGCGCAGGAATTCACAGCAGGGCTTCCGGAGAGTTATGTTTTTTCGAAGTTTTCATTCGTATGGGGCTGGGCTACGTGGCGGCGCGCCTGGAATAAAATGTCGGTTTCGCTGGATGGACTGGAGAAATTTGCAGCAAGCGAGCATTTTAAAAAATTTGTACCGAAATCCATGGCAAGGGTGTACATGCTGGATAAATTTCGCGACACCCAACAACGAAAAAATAACTCCTGGGCGTATGCCTGGTTTTATAGTATCTTGAAAAACAATGGTTTGTGCATAGTTCCAAAAAAAAATCTGGTACAGAACGTGGGGGTAGGGGAGCAGTCGGCAACGAATACGACCTCCTCCAACCAAGCGGCCAGATTGCGGGCAGGCGTACTGGAATGGCCTTTGGTCCATCCCTCGGAGCGGTCGCCTGAACCCGGTTTGGAAATACATTTTTTTTATACCTCTCAAAAAAAACGCCCTCGTTTGCTGATCTGGTGGGCGTTGAAAAAAATCGGGCTCCGATGAATTACATAATATACGACCTGGAAGCCACTTGCTGGGAAAACACACCGCCGGATTACGTGCAGGAAACGATCGAGATCGGTGCTTTCCGGATCAATCATTTCGGAGAAATACGTGGAAAATTTAACCGTTTTGTGAAACCTGTGGTGCATCCGACCTTGTCGCCTTTTTGCCGCGACCTCACAGGCATTACGCAGGAACACGTAAACCGTGCTTTGACTTTTATACCGGTGATCGAAGAATTTCAAAACTGGGCCCGTATCGACGAAGAGGATTACACGCTGTGCTCCTGGGGTAGTTTCGATAAAAAAATGTTCATCAACGACTGCAAACTGCACCGGCTCGATTTCGAATGGGCCGAGCCGCACGTCAACCTGAAAGAACAATACCGCATCATGAAACGTATGCGCAACGGCATCGGCCTGCGCAAAGCGATAGAAGGTGAAGGCATCGAATTCACCGGACAGCACCACCGGGGCATTTCCGATGCGGAAAACCTGGTGAAACTGTTTTTGAAGTATTTGGGGAATTGGAGCATGTGATGGTTTTTGGTGTGTGGTGTTTAGTGTTTGGGGCGCATTGCCCTTGG
>ENA-UOWO01002492-UOWO01002492.1-activated-sludge-metagenome-genome-assembly--contig:-NODE-2492-length-22684-cov-5.206063_pt1 | contig 22684 bp, 13 predicted proteins | sample MGYA00238148_ERZ761564 | MGnify/ENA primary metagenome ERZ761564 (study PRJEB28885, sample SAMN05720194) | activated sludge metagenome | isolation source: Anaerobic digester | place: USA... | reverse complement strand
TTCTTCCACCTTTATCTGTAAGTCTAACAACCCCATCTGCTGTTTGTGATGGTCAAGTAGCAAGTCTTGTAGCTAGTGCGACAGGTGGAGATGGTAATTACATATTTGACTGGGGTAATGGAATGGTTACAACAAGTAATATACTGCAAATAAGTCCAAGTGTAACGACTGATTATTCAGTTATTGTACAAGATGGATGCACAACTCCATGGGATACTGCAACAGTTACAGTTTCGATATCTCCGATGCCTGAAGTTCATGTAACAAGAACCCCATATTCAGGTTGTGCTCCAGTTTCTGTTCAGTTTGATAATAATACTGAAAACTATACTTATACGTATTTCTGGGACTTTGATGACTCTGAATCGGGAACAAATAATTTTTCAGACTTAAAGAAACCATCTCATGTTTATACTGTTACAGGAGCTTATGAAGTTTTGACGGTAGTAACAACTCCTATGGGCTGTAAAGACTCTGTTTATACAGTAGTACGTTTGTTCGACAGTCCAACTGCAGACTTCAATGCATTCCCGTGGTCAACAGGTTTATTTGAACCTGAAATAGACTTCTCTGATGCTTCTATTGGGGAAATTGCTGCTTGGGAATGGGACTTTGGCGATGGTAAGGTATCAGGAGCTCAGAATCCAACTCATGTATATATGGAACAAGGAGAATTCCCTGTAACACTAGTTGTAGTTAATACTCAAAGTTGTATAGACTCAATAGTAAAGAATATAGTAATCATGGAAGATCATAGGATATACTTCCCGACTGCTATAAATTTGAGAAGTCCTGGTAACGATGAGTTTTATCCAATTGGTGTTGGCATTGACGAAGACAATTATCAAATGACCATCTATGACAGATGGGGCGAATTGATCTTTACAACCAAAGATTGGAACACTCATTGGGAAGGAAGATTTAATAATAAAGGCGATTATGTTCCACAAGGCGTTTATACCTACATTGTAACTTTAAGAGATAAGTATGGTAAAGACTATACCTATGCAGGAACAGTAACTGTCTTCAAATAGAGATTTGAATATTAAATAAAAAAAGTTGTCCTGACGGACAACTTTTTTTATTTAATAGAAGATATGTTAATCACATTTTCAAAATCATCGCCACGCATTGCATTAATAAGAACTAAAGAATTATAGTGGAAAATATCATCTATATAGACCGGCTTTGCTTCTATCCTATTCTGCTCAAGCAATCTTTGCCGACAAGTACCGTTCAACAAATAAGAATCCGGAGTTATCCATTTCGCACCATCAAATAAAACAATATTACTAATGGAGGTATCAGTAATTTTATTGTTTTTAACAATCAGGATATCATCGCAGTCATTTCTCTGTTTATATAAATCATCAATCTCTGTACGATCATAATATTTATAATTATAATCTATATTATCTCCATTTACAAGTTTTAATGTTTTAATATTCCTTAGCTCATATTTTTCATATTTCACCATGAAATCATTTTCATTGAAAAAGAAATTGCATTTGACGACACCAGATTTAAGATTATCAGGAACAGTTAAAATATCTCTAAGAATATGAAAATTTTCTTTTTTACAACTATGCAATACAGATTCATTTACACGTTTCTGATGATAAGCAAAATTTTGAATAATGCCATCTACGATTTTTATTGTTTCAAAAAACTGGTACATAAATTTTTTTCAACATTTCATCATATTCTTCTTTAGGATCACTTAAAGCTGTAATTCCTCCACCGCTTTTATATAAAAACTGACCATTGACATTTTCAACAAATCGTATAGAAACTGCCACATCTGTGTTTTTACCGTCAAAATATCCGAAAACACCTGTGTAAAATCCTCGTTTGTAGTTTTCAGCTTCAAGAATTGTCCTGACTGTTTTTTCCTTTGGGGCTCCGGTAACAGAACCTGCAGGCAATAATTTGCAAATAATTTCTCCAAGATGAGAATTATAATCCCCTGATAGCTGTCCTGATATTACAGAACTCATTTGTAATAAATTGCATTTATTAGTATTTAAATAGTCTATATATCTGAATTTTTCAACACTAACTTTATGAGCAACCAAATTCAGATCATTTCTTAACAAATCAACAATTGTGTTATGTTCAAACAATTCTTTTTTGTTATCAAGCAATTTTTCTTCAGCAAACGGAATAGATGCATCAATTGTTCCTTTCATAGGTGTGGTTTCAATTTTTCCATCACTGATTCTAATAAACCTTTCGGGTGAGAAAACGACAAATCGGTTTTTGAAAAACAGTTTAAATTTTGCATTTGATAATACAAAAATTTCCTCAAGGCTATAATCAGTTTCTAATGGCGTTTGAAATGTAAGATTGATCAGATACGTATCTCCTCTATGCAAAGCTTCTTTGCAGCGATTAAATCCTTTAAAATATGTCTGAAAATCTATTGGTGAATAATTAAAATACTTGTTACTGATATTTGTTTCCCTATTATTATAAGAATAGTTAGTTTTTCCTTCAAAATCATAGAAGACATTATTTATTGCTGCTTCTTCAGGTGTAAAAATATAATATTCCGAACAGTCAAAATCAATTACAAATAAAAACTCACTACCTGATTTGGCGCGTTCTGAAATTTTTTTGCTTATTTCGCCTTTATAATTCATTAAAAATGATTAAAATATTTTTACTCGATAATCACGACAGTTTTACATATAATCTTGCTGCTATGTTTGATATTTATCCAAATACTAAAGTATCAATAGTAAAGCCTGAAAATACAAATATCAACAAAATTTCGGAATTTGATAAAATTATTTTTTCTCCCGGACCGGGTTTGCCATCAGAATATCCGTTAATTCATTCAATAATAGACAAATATAAAAGTTCAAAACACATATTGGGGATATGTCTTGGACATCAAGCAATCGGGGAATATTTCGGATGCACACTAAAGAATTACGACCTTGTAAATCATGGGATGATAAAAAAACTAAAAATTATTGAACCGACAACAAGAATTTTTAAAAATATCCCTGACAATTCTGACATAGGCGTTTATCATTCATGGTATATTGCAAATGAAAACATTCCGAAAGACATAAGAATTACAGGACTTAATGAAGACGGAATAATTATGGCAATCGAACATAAAACTTACAATATCCAATCTCTGCAGTTTCATCCGGAATCTTATATTACGAAATATGGTAAAGAAATGATTGATAACTGGTTATCAATGTAATTCTATATTATTTAGAAGTTGACAACAAACTCCTTTATGCTGACAAGAAAGAAAAAGTAAGCAAAAAATCCCGTACTGTATATAACATGAATTACTTCAACCGTAAAAGAGTTTGTTAAAAACTAAAAATGGATCAGTCTGAAATGATTTTATTACCATGGGATATCTGAAAGAATATAATAATTAGCCTGTTAATAAATGGATTTGTAAAATCAGGCTTTAAAAGCTATTTTTACCAAAGATAAAATCACTGTGTAATGGAATTGAAGGCATTAAAACCAAGGAAATCTCTAAATAAAGCGTTTTTAAAACTGAAGCCTAATCGTTCAGACATAGAAACGTTTAAATCTAATTTAATTGAACTTTTAGATCGTTCAAATCCGAATGAATCGGAAGAGTTTCATAAAAATTTGATTTCTGAATTTCTAAGAAAAACTTATTATCACCAGTCTGAAAATTTTATAAACACAAAAGGAAGAAATGATTTAGTTATTTACAACGGAAAAGATTCTAAAAGTACTGTTGGAGTAATTATTGAAGCGAAAAAACCATCAAACAAAGCTGAAATGCTTAGCCTTGAAAATATCAATGGGAAAGCGTTTCATGAACTTATTTTGTACTATCTAAGAGAGAGAATTTCTGAAAAAAATCTTGACACAAAACATTTAATTGCAACAAATATCAATGAGTGGTTTGTTTTTGAAGCAAATACTTTTGAAAAACTGTTTGCAAGCAATAAAAACATAGTGAAGCAATTTACAGACTTTGAAGAGGGAAGATTATCAGGCAAAACTACTGATTTTTTCTATTCCGAAATTGCGAAACCATTTGTTGAAAGTATAAAATCTGAAATCATTTTTACTCACTTTGACTTGCGCGAGTACGAAAAACCTTTGAGAAATGACGATCAAAAGGACGACACGAAATTAGTTACACTTTTTAAAATATTTTCGCCGGAACATTTGCTAAAATTACCATTCACCAATGATAGCAACAGCCTTGACAAAAGATTTTATTCTGAATTGTTGCATATAATCGGACTGACTGAAACAAAACAAGGAAATAAAAAATTAATTGAAAGAAAATCTGAAAATGAAAGAAATAGTAGTTCATTAATTGAAAATGCTATAATTCAACTTGACAGTTTAGATAAAATAAGCAGACTTGAAAATTCTAGGCAATACGGAAATAATTACGAAGAAAAACTCTTTTCAATCGGACTTGAATTATCAATTACATGGATAAACAGAATTTTGTTTTTAAAACTACTTGAAGCTCAGCTAATTAAATATCATAAAGGAGACAAAACATACAGTTTTTTGAATTCCAAGAAAATTCAAAACTACGATGATTTAAACACTTTATTCTTTCAAGTTCTGGCAAAAAAACATGAAAACAGAAATAGCATTGTTAAAAATGATTTTGAAAAAGTTCCATTTCTTAATTCTTCATTATTTGAACCAACGGAAATAGAACACACAACAGTATTAATCAGCAATTTGCGAGACGACCAAAAACTACCAATTTTTTCATCAACCGTACTGAAAGACAATACAGGTAAAAAACGAACAGGCGAGCTGACAACTTTGGAATATTTATTTGAATTTTTGGATTCCTACGATTTTTCTAGTGAGGGAGCGGAAGACATTCAAGAAGATAATAAAACCTTAATAAATGCATCAGTACTCGGTTTAATCTTTGAAAAAATTAACGGATATAAAGATGGTTCGTTTTTTACTCCCGGATTTATCACAATGTACATGTGCAAAGAAACTATCAGACGGGCAGTTATACAGAAATTTAATGAAACAAAAGGCTGGAATTGTGAAAATCTGGATTCAGTTTATGACAAAATTGAAAATAGACAAGAGGCAAATAACATTGTAAATTCCATTAAAATCTGCGATCCGGCTGTTGGTTCCGGACACTTTCTTGTTTCTGCTTTGAATGAAATAATTGCGATTAAAAACGATTTGAAAATTTTGCAGGACAGAGACGGCAAAAGACTGAAAGAATATCAAATTGAAGTTGTAAACGATGAATTAATTATAACAGACGAAGACGGAGAATTATTTGATTACAATCCAAATTCAAAAGAAAGTCAGAGAGTTCAGGAAACATTATTTCATGAAAAGCAAACCATAATTGAGAACTGTCTTTTTGGAGTTGACATAAATCCTAATTCAGTAAAAATCTGTCGTTTACGTCTTTGGATTGAATTGCTAAAAAATGCTTATTACAAAAACGAAACAGAGCTTGAAACCTTACCAAATATTGACATTAATATAAAGTGTGGAAATTCTTTGGTTTCCCGTTTTTCGCTTGATTCAGATTTAAAACAAGCCTTAAAACAATCAAAATGGTCAATTGATATGTATCGTGTTGCTGTTCAGACTTATCGCAATGCTGAAAATAAGGAGCAAAAACACGAAATGGAAAAGTTGATCAAGACCATAAAAACTGATTTTCGTTCCGAAATTGCAGCAAACAGTAAAGAAATTAAAGATTTAAGCAAGTGGAAAGGCGAACTTGCCAATTTGGTAAATCAAACCAGAATTACTTTGTTTGAAAAAACCACAAAAGAGAAAAAAGAATTTGACCAAAAAGCCAAAAACCTTACAGAAAAAATCAAAAATCAAGAAAATCTTATTGAAGAAATCAAAAACAACAAGATTTATGAAAATGCTTTTGAATGGAGATTTGAATTTCCGGAAGTGCTAAATGATGATGGAGATTTTGTGGGATTTGATGTTGTGATTGGGAATCCACCGTATATCAGGCATGAGGATTTACATTGTCTTAAACCTTATTTGAAAACACAATTTCAAATTTATAACTCTACTGCTGATATTTTAACTTACTTTGTAGAAAAAAGCTACAAGATTCTTAAAGAAAAGGGAGTTTTCCAGTTTATTATATCAAATAAATTCACTAGAGCTAATTATGGAAAGGAATTACGACATTTCTTACAGTATAAAACTCAAATTTCTCATTTTATTGACTTCAATGGATTAGCCGTATTTGATGAAGCATCAGTTGACGCTGCAATTTTAGGATTTGTTAAAACTATTCCAAATGAAAATAATACAATGACTCAAATTGATATTGTAAAGAACGATTTTTCTGTACAAGAATTCAATACGAATATTTTAAGATATAAAAATCGTTATAAACAGTGCGACTTGAGTGTGCAAGCATGGACATTTGAAGATGAGCAAACCTTACGTATAAAAAAGAAAGTTCAAGAATTTGGCATTTCACTAAAAGAATGGCCGATAGGAATTTATCGAGGGTTGATAACAGGGTTAAACAATGCATTTATTATTGATTCTGCCGTTTATCAATCTATAATTGAACAAGATTCGAAATCAAAAGATTTTATAAAACCTATGCTAAGGGGACAAGATATTTTAAAATATTATACAAATAATAATGACAAATGGTTAATATATGTCCCTAAAGGCTATACAATAAAAACAATGCTAAAAATACAGGATGGGACATTAATGATGAATGAGCCCACACCAAGATATGGTTATGTTGAGTATGATGAAGCATGGGAGTGGTTTAAACAGGAATTACCAGTCATTGCAAAACATTTAAAACAATTTCGCGAACAAGCAGAAAAAAGATTTGACCAAGGGGATTATTGGTGGGAGTTGCGAGCCTGTGCTTATATAAAAGAATTTGAAAACCCAAAAATTATTTATAAAGATATTGCCCAACGACTTACATTTTGCTATGATGAAAACGCTTATTTTACAAATAATACCAATTATTTTATCACAGGTAATGTAAATTTAAAATATTTAACAGCAATACTCAATTCAAAATTAATGGACTTTTATTATAGATTAATTTCAACCCAATTAGGTGAAAACGCAGTTAGATTATTTACACAATATGTTGAAAATATACCGGTTAAACAAGTTACAGAAACTATCGAAACAGTTTTCGCAGGTTTAATAGATGAAATTGTTTTATACAAATCGGAATCTAAAGATACATCCAAACTTGAAGCTAAAATTGACAATCTTGTTTATGAATTGTATGGTTTGAGTGAGGATGAGATTGGTTTTGTGGAGGGAAGTTTTTAACACATAGATTTATGAGTGAACCTAGAATAAATATTATACAAAGTTTAATAAAAGCTTTTTAAACATTTGATTTCAAAATAGATTTTCTTGATATTCCGGTTGACTAATATCCAGCTTAATGTCAGATTGTTTTTGCACCTACCCTGCTAAACTTTACAAGCAAAATCAAACAGTCTTTTGCCTTATTGTGTAAATAACTTTGCAATAATTTTACAAATATGAAAATTTTTGAAAACAAGGAGTACACGGTTCAAGAAAAAAACATTTCGGGCTACTAACAGCAAGCTTAGCTCAATCAGCCAAAAGGCTAATAAATTTAGTTAATTATTATAATAGCATTCTCTTTTTATTGATTTTCGCATTGGCTCGGAAATGAAGCTCGTCGAAAACCGCCACAATGCTATGCCTCGAAACAATATTATTTTAGCATTACCAATATTTCCTTTGCAATATCTCGTTTAAACCCTTCCAGTTCAGATATTTTTGAAGTTATAAGTTTATCACATTTCATCTTATCTTCATCCGAAACATTACAAATATTCTGCTCAACGATGGTAAATATCTCAACTGCAGCTAAATTGTCTGATTTTACAAAAAGCTTAATAAAAGGCAATAATTCCGAAAATTTTATTGAAGATTGCCAGAAAGCAGACAATAATTTACTAAAATTCTCTCTTGTCGAATACTTTTCGATATTATTCGCAAATACATCTGCAGTTTTATTATCTTTAAGATCGCATATCAAATTATAAACAGAATCTCTAACCGATTCATATTGGGTTGAAAAATAAACTTCTATTAATGGTTCGACAATAAATACACCACCTTTATCTCTTAGAAACTGAATACTTTTCATAACAGAATTTTCATCTGTACTAAAAAGCTCTTGAATCAGTTTTTTCTGTTCATTCACTTTAGCATTATCTTTTTCTTTCATATCAAGAATTTTGATTTATTTTTTCATTGCCTCTTTTCTCATATCATCAGGCATTTTTTCTATTGCATAACGCAGAGCCGTTCTTGGCATGACATTTTTGTTGTTTAAAACATATTTGAACACTGCCCGAGTGTCAAACTGACTTGCAGATTTTAACATCCATCCATATCCTTTCTGTACCATGTCATCCTTATCTAATAACAATATATCGGCAATGTCAAAGATGTCATTCTGAAATTTACCTTTTCGGGCAGGGATTATCAAGGAAACAGCAGAAGCTCTGCGTACCCAGCGATTATCTGATTTTGCCCATTTCTTTAAGCGATGTACAAATTCAGGATACATCACAACGAAATCACCCATTGTATGATTGCAAAATGAATCACATGATGCCCAATTGCTCACATATTTATTAACCCAGTTTTCAAATATTTCAAAATCCTCAGGGATAAACTTCCTGCGACAATTATAAGCCCAATCAGCTGCCAAAAAGCCAAGCTCCATATATCCTGTCTGCCATAAGGCATCACAGATTTCAAAAATCTCATCTTTAGTTTTAGTTTTAATAGGCTGATATGCAATTTTACTAACAGCTCTTACATCTTTTGCTCTTACACCAATCAATTTTACTTCTTCCTTGAAATACCTCTCGCCCGCATTTCTGTTCTCCTGACTTGATACAAGTACCAATTGTTTGTAAACTTCATCAATAAATTTTTTCATAAAATATTTTTCACAAAATTAGTTTTATAATAATTGTAGAGCAATAAAAATATAAGTTTTCGGGTTAGAAATATATTTATTGTAAGAAAACATTTGTATTTTTGTTTTATTAACCCTTAAACTTAAAGTTATGAAACATTTGACAATTTTAATTATCGCAGTAATCAGCATGATGCAGTTATATGGTCAATCACCTGTTACATCAAAAGCTAATATAAATGAAGTAACGGTTTACCTATACGGTGCTGAAGTCAAAGCAAAATCAACAGTAAATCTGACTAAAGGTCGTGGAATTTTTGAAATACACAATATAAGTTCTCAGGCGATAAATAATTCAGTGCAAATATCAAACAATCAAAACATTGAAATTCTATCTGTCAGTGTGGAAGATTATAGTGATGATGCAGAAAAGATATTTCCGGAAATAAAGAGGATGAACGACTCAGTAAAAATAATTTCGAATAAAATTACAGCGTATAACAATGAAAAATCTTCTTTTGAAGCAGAAAAAGAACATCTTGTTAAAAATCTATATATAGGAGGCTCTGATGTTGGTGTTAATATCACTGATATGAAAGCAGCGTCAACCTATTATCGTGAGAGAACACTGGCCATAAAACAGGAAATGACAAGAATAGATGATTTGATAAATAAAGAAAATGAAAAATTGAGTGACATTTATTTAAGAAAAAATAAAATTTTGGTTGAAAACAATATGAATTTTAAGAAAATCATTATAGAATATGAAACAGAGTCTGCAATCACAGCAAATTTTGAGATTAGTTATATATCCGGCAAATGTGGATGGGCTCCTACTTATGACTTAAAAGCAAAAGAAATCGGTGAACCGGTTTTAATGAAATACAAAGCAAAGGTTTTTAATAATACCGGTATAGCATGGACCTCAGTAAAGATGAAGCTATCAACGGGAGATCCTCTTCAAGGTGCGTCTGCTCCTACTATCTCAACTTGGGATTTAAATTATAATGATCCGGCACCGGGCAAAGGAATATATGATAATGCTATTAAACAGGAATACAGACAGTTCGAATCTGAGCAGTATGCTGTTATGGATGAACAAATAAATTACAACACAGTTGCTGTTTCTGAAATAAGTGTTGAATTTGAAATCGCAAAAAATTATAATATCCCTGCTGATGGTAAACCATATACTATTGATGTTACAGAATACACCTTAACTGCAGATTTTAGTTATTATGCAATTCCAAAATTCGAGTCAAATGTTTATCTTATAGGCAAAATAATTGGTTGGGAATCACTCAATCTGATCGATGGAGATATGAATGTATATTTTGGCGAAACTTATCTTGGAGTATCAAAACTAAATACAAGTTCGTTAAATGACACCCTTGAATTATCATTTGGAAGAGACAAACAAATTTCTATAAAACGTAATCGTATTGAAGAATTTTCGAAGAAAAGCTTGCTGGGTAACAGTCGTAAAGAAAGTTTCCAATATGACATTATTGTCAAAAATAACAGAAAAGTTGATATAACAATTAGCATAGTAGATCAAGTCCCTATTTCGAGAGAAAGCGAAATTGAAGTTACAGTAGGTGAACTTTCTGGCGGTGAACATAACACAGTTACAGGAAAGGTTGCATGGAACACAACCTTAAAACCCGGAGAATCAAAGAAATACAGCTTTGGTTACAGTGTAAAATATCCAAAAGAACAAACTGTGAATACTAAACAATATAGGTCTATGGCTAGTCCAATGTTTTAGTTCTAAAAACTTATAATAAAATTAAAAGCCCTAGGATTTTCAAAGAATTCTGGGGCTTTGTTATTATTACTATATACCACACGTAGAATCCTGCGGTAGCGACTACGGGTTTTGCTCCATAAGATTATTCCCTGACATTTCATCAGCAGGTATTTTTAAAATCGGAGCATCTGCATTCCATTGTACACCATCACGCAAAGGTAATTTTAGTCTTTTAAGATTATGATAACGATCTCCTTCAAAACAAAGTTCTCTTCTACGTTCATTTCTTACGCTATCCAATAAATCATCAAGAGTAACAGTCTCAGGGACATAATTATCTCCAAAAGCCCTCATTCTTAGTGTATTATAACTATCAAAAGCGTCAACTACATTACCTGCTCCACCCGGGATTAGATTTGATTCAGCCCTTATCAGATGCATTTCTGCCAACCTTAAATACACTCTGTTAAGTGGTTGAGAAACGCCATCCACCAGACTCTCATCATATTTTTTTACATAATATATTACAAAGTATTTTGTTATCAAATCGCGTCTCTGATCGTTTGCATCGTACATATCATAAAGCTCCGAATTGGTTTGAAACAGAGGATTTTTAAGTCTCGAATATGTCTCAATGAGACTATTACTGTTATCGGTTTCAATGTTTATAATCTGGAAAATAACCTCCGGATTGGATTCATTACCTGACAAACTGAAAACATCTGTAACCTCCTCAGACAATTCATAGTATGTACTTTCAATTACTTCATCAGCATACTGAGCGGCATGTATATAATCTCCCGAAAAGAAACAAACTCTTGCAAGCATAGCAGTTGAGGACATGGCAGATGCAGTACCAACAGCAGTTAAAACTCCTGCTGATTCCAACAATAATTTTGACTCTGTCAGATCGGTGATAATATTTGCGTAAACAACTTCGACAGATTCGCGGGGTGCATTCAAGCTATCAGGTAAGAATGAAGGAAGTAATCTGTAAGGTATCCCTAATTGAGTGTTATTACCGATATTGTCAACATCGTAAGGTTTTGCAAAAAAGCGTACAAGTTCAAAATGAGCAACTGCTCTTATAAAAAGAGCCTCACCCTTTAGCTTATCCTTATACAATTCAAAATCGCTGTCATCAACTAAATTATTATCTATAGCATAAATAACATTATTTGCACGATTTATTGCAGAATAAGCAGAGCTCCATAAATCAGCTATTTCAGTGATCTGAGGTGAAGTCGTCATGGAATATATCTCATATTTTCCAAAACGATTTAACTTTTGTTCATTTCCAATTATTGCGTCATCAGCGAGCAAGTCTGCATAGATAACAGGATTTCCACCTAATAATGAACCTGACTGTAAGCCATCATAAGCTCCATTTAAAACAAGTTGCAGATCGCGAGTACTTGTAATAGCAGAATCATTTGGAATTCTGTCATTTAAGTCTATTTCCAACAGTTTTTCACAAGAAGATAAAGCTATTATTACAAATAAATAAACTGCTATTTTTTTCGATTTGATTATAATATGTTTCATAATTTTCAGTTTTAAAATGAAATTTGTATTCCTCCGATAATTGTTCTCGCTTGTGGCGTAGCAAAAGATGGAGCAGCAAAAGATACATTTGTATCAGGATCGGATGCCGAGGTATTTCTAGAAACTTCAGGATCCCAACCTTCGTATTTTGTCAATGTCCATAGATTATTTCCAGACACATAGATTCTCATATTACCCAACTTCAGCTTATCACAAACTTTCTTATTAAAACTATAGCCTATTGATAGGTTTTTTAATCTAATAAAAGAAGCATCATATAAAAATCTTGTAGAATTCACATAAGTGGAATATTCGTTCAATCCCGGCACTTGTGTTGAAGGATCGTATTCAGAATAAGCCTCAAGTATATCAGGTTTTTGAGCTATTGAAGTATAATCTCCAATCATACGTTTCGCCTGATCGTCATAAATAGTATTTCCGTATTGATAAACAAAAAGGAAACTCATATCAAATCCTTTAAAGTTGAATGTATTTGTAATACCTCCAATAATTTTCGGAAAAGGACTGCCGAATGCTTTTCTGTTATCACCATAAAAATCTCCAGTTGGATTTGCATAAGTCATGAGATTTCCGTTAAGATCGTAATAAAGTTCAGTACCTGCCTCTACTGCTGCTGTTACCTGATTATTTTCATTATCTAAAACAGGAGTTCCGTCAGTATTCCATAATGGCAATTCTCCGTCTTCTTGCTGAACTCCTGCCCACTCAACCAGATAAGCAATCCCGACAGGATAACCCAAAATTACTCTGGCATCACCGCCGGTTTTATTATCAAAAGCATCGGGAGGTAATCCACCAACGTCTGTAACTTCATTTTGGTTATAAGCAATATTGAAATTTGTTGTCCATTTGAAATCAGCCTGAAAATTGTGTGATGTTAAATCAAATTCCACCCCATTATTTGTTAATGCCCCAATATTCTGCCAGATTTTCGAATAACCGGATGATGATGGTAGTGTAACCTGTAAGAGCAAATCTGAGCTTTGTTTATTGTAATAAGTAATACTACCACTCAAGCGATTATCAAAAAAACCATAATCAATGTTGATATCAAGCATTATTGATTTTTCCCAACTTAAAGACGGATTAAGCAAAGTTGATGGAACAATAGCAGAAGCTCCATTATAGCCACCTACGGCAGAATAAAAACCAAGATGAGCATAATCATCAATATTGGCATTTCCGGTCAAACCGTAGCTGGCACGAAGTTTCAGAAAGCTAATGCTTTTGACACTTTTCATAAACGATTCATCACTTATTATCCATCCAGCCGATATTGCCGGAAAAGTACCGTATCTGTTGTTTTCTCCAAATCGTGACGATCCGTCTGTTCTTATGCTGAATCCAGCCAGATATCTGTTTTTAAGTTTATAATTTACCCTAAAAAAGTAAGAATCAAAAGCAAAAGCCGTTGAATAAGAATATCCTGACATATTTGAAGGATCAGCAGAACCGGGACTTGTAAGATTATCGTTTGAAAAATCCCAGCCATTTAGTCCTACTCCGCTTGTAGATGAACGTTGATAAGAATGTCCCAAAGTAAAATCTGCTTCCTGCCCTGTTCCAATTTTTTGATTATAAGTAAAATAATTATTAGTAGTATAATTAAACACATTTGTACGCCGATCCCAAGCAGATGATACAGAACCTGTATCCTGAACATTTCTAAATCTGAATTCATCTTCACCAAGATTCATAAAATCAACGCCAAATTCAGATCTGAAGGACAAGTTATCGAGAATATCGTAATTTAAGTAAACTCCAGATATTGATCTAAAAGTATTTGCTGAAAAATGCCAGTTATCCAGTTGCCAAATAGGGTTTGAATAAGGATTATAATAAGTTCCATCATCATTATATACAGGCAGATAAGGAAGTTTTTGCTGTGCAAGCCCTAATCCTCCGGCATCTCCGGTAGGAACTCTTTTGTTATTACTATATGATACTGACATATTTGTCCCGATACTGAGTTTATCAGTGGCTTTGTTTTCGACATTAATTCTACCACTTAAACGATCATAAGAATTTCCTAAAACAATGCCCTCTTCATCTCTATACGTCATTGCAGTATAAAAATTGGTTTTATCATTACCACCCTGTGCTGAAGCACTAATCTCTTGAACAAAACCTGGTCTTAAAACCAAATCAATCCAATCTGTACCTCCAAGAGCAGCAATACTGTCGGCCATTCCTCTAGTTATTGGTATTCCGGTTGAAGGATTATAAATTACTGATTCTTTTGATTCAGGATTAAGACCTCTGCGTACACGTGCCGAATCTCTCAAAGCTAAATGTTGTTCAGCAGAAAGTAGGTCTATAGCATTCGCAGCTTCAACAAAACCAGAATAATAATTAATATTAAATTTAGTTTTTCCGGCACTTCCTTTTTTTGTGGTAATTAATACAACACCATTAGCACCACGCGATCCATAAATAGAAGATGCGGCAGCATCTTTAAGAATCTGTATTGATTCAATATCGTTTGGATTTAAATCAGCAAGAGCATTAAAACCGGAACCGGTATTATTTGCTGAAAAATCACCATTAGTGACAGGAATACCATCAATTACATAAAGAGGTTGAGAACCGGCAGATATTGAATTTGTTCCTCTTACTTTTACATTAATTGAAGAACCTGCCATTCCATTTGAAGTTGTAACTTGAACACCAGCAGCACGTCCTTGCATCGAAGATTCCAAACTGGGAAGAACAGCATCTCCAAAGTCGTCTGAAGAAATTGAAGTAATTGCACCTGTAACATCTCTTTTTTGTCTTCGACCATATCCTATAACCACAACATCTTCAAGTACAACAGCGTCTTCTAACAAAACCACATCAATAACTACAGTTTTTCCCGATTCAACATTAACTATTTTTTCCTGAGTTGTCATTCCAATAAAAGAGAACTCTACTGTTTGCTGACCAACAGGAGCATTCTGAATAGAGTAATTTCCATCAAAATCAGTTATTACTCCAATGGCAGTTCCTTTGATAACTACGTTCGTACCATATAAGCCTTCGCCATTTAAATCGCTAACACGTCCGGTTATAACTCCTGTTTGTCCATATAGTACAGAAGATATCAGCATAGTGCAGGCTGAAATCAATAAAATTTTAAATATTTTCATTTTTTATAACAATATTTTGAATTGTAAATATATTAAAAATTGACAATAAGGAGTTTCTTATCTACTTATAAATTTATGAAAAATAGTAATTCCCTGCTTTTACCCAAAACAGATTATGATCAAAGCCTCACTTAACAATAAGTTTCAAATTACCCGAGCCATCTTCTGTTTCATAGTTTATAACATACTGACCAGATTCAATATCTCTTAAAGAAATACGGATTTTATCAGAATCTATGTAATTCTCTGTCAAAAGTAATTTTCCGCTAATGTCAAATATTCTGATTTGAATATTATCATGATACTGCTTAAGGATTATATTGACAAAATCATTGGCTGGATTTGGGCTTAAATATGCAAAATCAGTTTGGTGTATTTGATTATGTTTAGAAACATCAACTGGTGTAACAATAATATGATCAACATACGGAGGCGTTGCTAAAACACTAATATGTGGATTTGAATAATTGAACACTCCGCTTGTAAATTCTTCATACATATTATTTTCGTCAATTCTGTAAATAGTATATAAATAATCTACTTCGAGAGTTAAATCTTCAAAATTTATATTGTATCCCTGAGAAACAGAAGAATTGTCAGATACAAGAATATTCATCAAAGTATCTGATTTTGTAGCAATAATAGTTTTTCCGAGTGTGTCTCCACCATGAGCATAAATTCTGTTTCCGTTTTTGTACAAATCGTAAAAAGCTTTATATGCTAATCCTGAATATCTTAAATCTCCGTTTTCTTCGACTAATCCGAACCAATAATTGCGGAAAGAATATCTAAAAAACAATGAAATATCAGTTTCCTGCATATAAGTTAGCACAGAAACAACCTGAGCAGCATTTTGAGCATCATCCAAACTAAAAGGATCATAACCTGCAGGATTAAAATGTCCTGTGTTCCATTCTGTATTAATTAGTTCCACATCAAAAAGTCCGTAACTATCAAGTTTATTTCTTAAATAATCGTTAGTAAGTTTAAACTGATAAGGATTTGGCAAATAATACAAATGATATGAAAAGAAATCAAGTGGCAAATCGTATGTCGCTACAGAATCTAAGAACTCGTTAATAAAAGATTGATCCCAAACATTTGCCAAAGCAGGACCACCGACTTTTAGCTCCGGATTGTATGATTTTATTGTTCTCGAAGCACATCTGTACATTTCTATATATTCCTGCACAGTACCTTTCCAGAATTCAGGCAAATCGGGTTCGTTCCATATTTCGAAATAATCTAGGTCGTAATAATAACCATTGTTCCAGCCTTCGTTATAGTGCTTAATTATCTGAACACAGACATCCGCCCATTTCTGTGGGTCTTCGGGAGGCATACTGCATATCGTATCGTAATGATAACTCTGCCCGAAACGATAAAATATCTTCCCTCCTGCTTCGTAGATGTTTTGAGCCATAGAATCGGAAATATGGAAATAATACGAAGCAGGATTTAATGGGTCATAAGACTGGTCTTCCAAGCCAACAATAGCGCCATGATCAAAAGCAATTGCAAAATCGTGAGTGCGAATATAATTTAATCCCAAATCTTCAAAACTTTGCAGAAATATCGGATAATCAGTATTCGCCGGATCAATACCATTAGATTGAAAAAGATTTTTAATCGGCTCATCTTCCTGATAAATATTTACCGAATAATCTGTAAACTCTGTATTTATTTCCTCAAAAATTCCTACATCATCAATCCAAACCGTTCCCGGACCATTAAAAACGAATAAATACACCAAATAATCCGATTCTTCATGGACATTAAGTCTTCCATAATTTGTTTCCCATTCTTCACAATCACCGGCGGGAGTCATATAAAGGCTATAGACATTCGTAAAGTCATTTTTAGTAAATTGCACAAATGGAAACAAGCATGTACCAACATCCTGAGTTTTAACAGAATACTCAATTCTATATTTCTTATTCAAATCAGCAAGAATAAACTGACCAAATGAAGCAGTATCGCCTTCTTCTAAAGTAATTCTAAGACTTTTTGTTCCAGAATTAAAATCTGTATTGTCAATAAAAAATGTTTGATAATCACTTGTACTGTCTTTTATCCAACCAGCCTGATTGTTTTCAAAACCACCGTTTGTAATCAGATTTTGAGAATGTAATCCTATAGCAATGAAAATTGTAATAAATAGCAAATAATTCCTCATAGCATCTGTAATTTTACTTTCAAAATTATATAATATTTTTTACAACAAATCGGTTTTGTAAATAAATTACACTATTAGGCTTTCTCAAATTTTGGTTTTCGAATATTAAAAGAGAAATATTTCTGCATAAAATAGCTGTAAACTATACTAAATGAAGTTGTTATAATTTTGGAAAAAGTCGGCCAAAAACCGCAAAACTCAACAAAAAATTTCAGAAAAACATAATGCAACAAGATAGAACCAGTAACTGTTAAGCTATAGCGGAATAGTTGTTTTCTACCTTTGAGAGTTGATTGTGTAAAAGTCACATATTTAGCCAACATAAACCCTGTAAAAAATGTAATAGGGAATACAAAAACAAAAGCAGCTATATGTGGCGATAATGTTATTATAAATAAATCAAGATTCTGCTTTTGAAATACAAAATGATAAAAAACAAAATATAGAAAGATATCTAAAGCAGTATTAAGTCCTCCTGTAAACCCGTAACGGAAAGTTACCTGTGGAATAAAACGACTAAAAGGTTTATAAAACCAATCAGCAATTAAAATAATTGTTTTTCGACCTATGCTCAGGATGTTCTGCATAAAAATTTTAGCAAAGATAAAATTTTTCCTAATTGTGAGTATTGAATTATTTTTTTCTTACAATCATCAATCCATCACGTAAAGGAAGAATCATTTTCTCTACATTAGGATCATTTTTAATCATTTCATTAAACTGAATTACACCTTTAGTCATATAATCATTTGATTCAACATCAGAAAAAATCTTATTATCCCAAAGCGCATTATCAGCGAGAATCAGTCCTCCGGCATTTACAACAGGAAAAACCTTTTTATAATAATCACAATACTGACGTTTGTCTCCATCAATATAAATAAAGTCAAACTTTTCATTTAATTCCGGGATAATATCAAGTGCATCACCAACAATAGCATCGATTTTGTTTTCGAGTTTTGCAAGATTAAAATATTTTGTATTTAGCCATTGAATTTCATCGTTGATTTCAATAGTGGTAATTTTCCCAATATCATTTAAAGCACGCGCCATACATATTGTAGAATAACCCGAAAAAGTACCTATTTCCAATATACTTTCAGCCTTAGTTAATTTTACAAGCATAGATAAGAGTTGACCCTGATAATTTCCGCAAATCATTCTGGGATGAATTTGTGTAAGTGCAGTTTCGCGAGTTAAATCAATTAATAATTCATCTTCTGCTATGCCAAAACTTTCAATAAAGTCATTACGGATTTCACTGTAATTCATATATTACTTATATATTAAGGTAGAAAACTTCTCACGATGGAACAATTCATTTGCAACCTCCATAACCTGCATAGGAGTAACAGATTCGATTTCTTTTATCGTTTCCTTAATAGTTTCGATCTGATTATATATCAAATATGTTTTCCCCAGTGAAAACAACATATTTGAGTTAATCTCACTACCTATCGCGATTTGCCCAATGAGCTGCTTTCTTGTTTTTAAGAATTGAACAGGTCCCATTTTATTTGTTTTTAATATCTCCAATTCCTTGAAAACAATTTCTGTCGCAAGTTCTATATTTATTTTATCACATCCATAATAGATATTAAAATTACCGGTATCTTCATAAGGTGTATAGTTTGCTTCAATATTATATGATATTCCTCTTTTCTCACGTAAACTCATATTTAATCTTGAGGTCATCGCCGGACCTGCAAGCAAGTTTGTAATAAGGAATAATGGTAATCGTTTAATATCACTGAAAGGATAAGCATAGGTGCCTAAAATAACATGAGCCTGATGAGTTTTTCCTTTAATGGTTTTGTTTACAGCAATTTGATCAGAAAAAATACTTCTTTTAAAACTTCTATAATTTGGTGGATTTGAGCCAAAATACTTCTCACAAAACCTTATTAATTTTTCGAATTTAATTTTCCCAATTGAGCAAAAAACCATCTGATCCGTATTATACTTTTCAGATATAAATTCCTTAATATTTGTATCAGTATATTTTTCAAGTAATCTTTTAGTTCCTAAAATATTTCTACCCAAGGGATGTTTGGGATATATCAGGTCTTCAAAATCGTCAAAAATACTTTCAGCCGGAGAATCTTTGTACGAGTTTATTTCGTCAATAATAACTTCTTTTTCTTTTTCGATCTCTTTTGGTGGAAAAACTGAATTAAAAATCACATCATTAAGCAGTTCAATAGCTCTCTCATAGTATTCGATTAAAAAACTGGAAGAAATGCAGGTTTCCTCTTTGGTAGTCCATGCATCCATCTCACCCCCTACATCATCCATACGGCTGAGAACATGAAAAGCCCTTCTTCTTTTAGTACCTTTAAAAAGCATATGTTCAGTCAAATGAGCAATTCCATGCTCATTGACATCTTCGTCGCGTGTTCCAGTATTAATTATCACTCCACAGTGAGCAACGTCTGAATCAACAGTCTTATGAATTATTCTTATTCCGTTTTTTAATAAATAAGTATTATACACAACAAAAATTTTTGCAAATATAGTAAAAGTCAATTGTCAGATAAACAAAGACAGAGAAATAGGTGAATATTGGAGTAAGAGAGGCTGAGGCAAAGGTATCTTTTCTGCTGGTGTTGCATCATTACTCTGTTCGTAATTCGATTGTTCTTCTGTTCGTAATTCGATTGTTCTTTTGTTCGTCCTTCGATTGTTCTTCTGTTTTGTTCTTACACTCCTATCTATCGCAAATAATTTTGTAAGGGCAGTACTCACAGGTTTTAATATTCTCTGTCCGTGTGAACACTCCTTCCTTACTCATTAGATTTTTAAAGCACTGTAATAATCCTAACTTGAATTCAGAATCAAACTTATTGTCATTAAATCTTTCAATATTTTTGCCTTCTACACAAATATTATAGACATAATCATCTGATAATTCATTGATATTCAAAATTCCTGGACAAACAGCTATATCACTTTCAGCAGAAACCATCAATGAATAAAGCAGAATTTGGGTAATTGTGTTTAGTTCAATTTTTCTATCCAAACTGAATAACAAATCTAAAGATTTCAATTTCTTTTCTATCTTGCCTGTTTTGTAATCCAGAACTCTGTAATATCCATTTTGTAAGTCAACCCTGTCAATAATTCCGGAAATTCTTACTTCTAATGGTGAGTCTGATTCTGTTAACTTGAATAAATAACTGTATTTTTTCTCAAGACTGATTAAAGTAAAAGGGCAATTCTGTCTGTCGAAATTTAACAAAGATTCGATATATTTTAAAACTATATCAACAATCAGCTTACTTTCATACCTATTTAATTCGTTTTGAGATTTCAGCCCGAAAACTTTTTTCAAAGCCCTTTGTTTTGCAGAATTAATATTTGCCTTATCTGAGATTTCATCAAAATCTTTCTTATTCATTAATTTCCCAATATATGGCTCATACAATTCTTTCATTATTTCATGAAAAAGTTTCCCAAAGAATGCCCCGTCTTCTTCTTCCTCCAACTTTCGTGGCTCTTTAATTTCTTCAATATAATCCAGATAAAACCTGAAACTACAGTTCAAATACTCATTTATGGCTTTAGGGCTAATACCATTTTTCAGTATTTCTGATATTTTTTTTACAATTTCAGGGTTTTTACTTGCAAACACAGGTTTTGGTGTAGTAATATTTATCTGATAACCATCGTTTCTAAACTTCAATTGTTGTCCTGATTCAAATTTTATCTGAGAAATAAACCTTGAGGCTTCCGAACCCGAATCACCGGACTGAGCGCTGTACAAAATTTTAACATCTTTTGATCGTTGTAACAGCCGATAAAAATAATATGCGAATATGCTATCCTGATATTCAATAGAAGGTAATTCGTAAAACCTCCGCAAGTTGTATGGTATAAGACTTTGTGATGCTGATTTTTTTGGAAATACACCTTCATTGATTGATAACATTATTACTTTATCAAAATCCAGACACCTCGTTTCCAGAAAACCAAGTACCTGCATACCTTGCAATGGTTCCCCCTCAAATGCTATGCTCAAACTGCGGATTGAATTTAACAACAAACGGAAGAAAGTTTCCTGACGACCCATTTTTATATTGCCCGACAAGATACAATCATCTAAAATGCTGATTCTCAATAGTATTTTATTAAGAAACTCTGCATCAATATTAAATTTATCCCTTTGATTCAACAAATTCAGCATTTCAACTGTTACTGAGCGTATCCATTCAATTAATTCAGTTACAGAAACGACTTGCTCTTTAAATATAATTGAGAAAAAATCGTTTTTAGAATTCAAAAGTTGAGAATCAATATATATAATTTTTTCACAGTTTATAGTATTTTCAGATTCGCTAGAATCTTTATCAAATATAGTACTGATATATTTATGAGTAAGTAATGATATTACATCCTTAAAGTAAAAGCTACACTTATCATCTTGCAAGCGACTTCGTCTTCTCAATGAAACCAGATTATAAATGAATGCGAAAGCTGCTGAATTCTTTACCGGAAAACCCATCGAGACATTATATGGTTCAATATAAGGTGGTATAGAATCTATCAAAGGCATCAAAAGGTTTTCATCGCCCAGCACAATAGCAATTTTTTCAGGATTGTAATCTTTATCAGTTTTCCAATCTTCAAGAATTGTCTCCAGAAGCTTTACCTGACTTACGGGAGATGGTGCTGTAATAATTTCTATGTTTTTTTTATCAGACTTTATTGCATCTGAAATCCCAATATTTTTATATGGCGGGAACTTCTTAAGATTTGCCCTCAAAAATCTACCAGCTTCCTGAAACTCATTCTCAATATAATATTTATCGGCATCCCAAAAGAAACGGGCTTTCTTAGTATTCTTCAAATGCTCAAACAACTTTATTTCGCATTTATTTAAAGCATTGAACCCCACAATTGCATATTCGTTTTTTTCAAAAACGCAATTTGTAAGATTTTTAACAACACTGCGATAAATCAGGCCTGTATAAGCAATATTCTGAGTCAGAATATCCTCTCTGAATTTTGTATAAATCTCATCCATTGACTGCCATAACTCTAGAAACTTTTGCTTATGGATGCTTAATTTGGACTCATTAATATTAATCCAGAATCTTTTGATAATCTCA
>ENA-UOWO01002491-UOWO01002491.1-activated-sludge-metagenome-genome-assembly--contig:-NODE-2491-length-22689-cov-8.917248_pt1 | contig 22689 bp, 19 predicted proteins | sample MGYA00238148_ERZ761564 | MGnify/ENA primary metagenome ERZ761564 (study PRJEB28885, sample SAMN05720194) | activated sludge metagenome | isolation source: Anaerobic digester | place: USA... | reverse complement strand
GTCCTTGACCGTACCGAGTATCTCGGCGAGGCTGGCCCCGGCGTCAGTGTACATACGATTGCTGATGTTCATCATTGTCGTTGAGGAAGGCGGCGTTACATCCACGGGCGCTATGTTGTCGACGAGGTACTTGAAACTCTTCTCGGTGATGTTGTTGCCGTCGTCCTTGAGGCGTATGCGCATGTAGAGGGTGCCCGAGGAGGTGTTGAACACGTTCGAGTTGACGGTCTTCGTGTTGACGCTGACCGTCAGGGGGATGGACGCGGCTGGCGCGATCGCCAGGTCCGAGTAGTTCGAGCCGTTATTGTAGCTGATCTGGGCGAGCACGACCCTGACATTATCCTGGGCGGTGAAGGTCAGCGGGAAGGTGCCGCTCCGCATGGTGCCTTCCTCGGGCAGGAGGTTGATGACGCCGGGTAGGGTGTTATCGAAGCGCACGTAGACGGTCTTCTCGTCGCCTGAGAGATCCGGGTCCGGGTTGACCGATACGAGGTCCTTGGTGTTCACCGCGCGCACGATGATCCTGAAGTCGCCGGCGTGGCCCGCGAAATCGGACAGGGCGTACAGCTCGCCGCCATCGTTGAGCACCTGGCTCCAGAGCGAGGTGCCGGTCACCGGGTAGAAGCTGTTCGGGGCCACCGGAGCGTACAGGCTGCCGGACGCTAGGCTCCGCCAGCTCTCGGTAGCGCCGGAGCGCGCGACGAGGGCCATCTCCACCGAATGGAGCCGGTCGTCGTCGGTGGCGGTGCCCTGTACCTTGATCGAGCCGGTGATCACGTACGGCGCGTCGGAGGCGTTCTGGTCGCCGGGGGAGATGATGGTCGATATCTCCGGGTAGTCGCCGTCCAGGTCCACGTCGAGGTAGTAGGAGCCGACCGCCGGATGGTCCGGGTCGGCGCCGAAGGCCGGGCTCAGGCTCGCGTTGCCCGCCTCGTCGACAGCCTTGATCCTGAAGGGTACACGGTAGACGTTGGTGCTCACTTCGTAGCCGTAGTCGGTATTTGCGAAGGAGCCGGCGTCGAGCTCGTAGCTCCAGTTGTAGGTATCGTTGAGCTTATTCTCTTCGCCGGGTTTCTCGAGGACGAGGTAGACCTCTTTGAGGAGGATGTTGTCCTTGGCCTGCCCGCGCAATACGGGATAGCCGTTGATGCTCGAGCCCTTGGCCGGCGAACTGAAGGCCAGGTCGTGCGGCGGGGTGCGATCTATCGTGACGACGATGTTGTAGAGGGCTTCCTTACTGCCGGAATCCCTGACCCGAGCCTTGATCGTATAGGTACCGTCCGTCGGCACGAGGGCGCTCGTCAGGTTGAAGCTCCACGTGACGTCCTGCGTGCCCACTCCGGATAGGATCGTAGCGGTTTGGTAGTCGAAGACGCCGTTGATCGAGACGGCCACCTCCGAAACGTTCGTGGTGCCGTACGACTTGGCCATGCCGCTTATCACGATCGGATCGCCGCCCTCGTAGTCGCCGGGCTTCGGGTCGCTTATCTCGACGTACGGCACGTCCGCGTCGATGGTGAAGGGGACCCAGTCGGAGGTGCGTACATTCCCGTCGCCGTCGGTGGCGCGGATGCGAAGGTCGTAGGAGGCCACGTCGAGCGCGCCGAAGCCGGAGTCGGGGAAGCTTTCATAAAGCACTTTCGAGGACCAGTTGACAACCCGGCCCGTGCCGCTGACCTCCAGATTTCCGTCAGCGCCTTCGTCGCCGGGGATCGCGTCGGAATACCATCCGGATACTTGGGCCCCGCTCCTGAACTGCAATTCGATGAGCGAGACGCCGTTGGCGTCCTGCACGATGCCCATGGCCTTGGCGCTCTTGGACAGCAGGTTGACGGCCTTGCCCTGCTCCGGGTTCGAGATGGTGATGATCGGCAGGTTCGAGCTCTGGTCGAAGCTGTAGCCTATGAGCCAGGCGTCGGCGTAGCCGGTGCCGGGCTGGTAGCGGCGGGCGCCGGCGGCCTGGGCCAGGGTGATGCCGTTGGCGCTGGTCGCCGAGCCGGTCTCGAGGGCGTGGAGCTCCTCGACGGTGGCGCCGAGGTTGGCGTTGAGGGCCTTGAGCTCGTCGAGGCGGTAGAACTGGACGTTGGTGTTGCCCGAGCGGTCCCAGGCGCGGACGTAGATATAGCCGATCTCCGCGCCGCTCTCGCCGAGCAGCGAGCTGGTGTCCAAGCGCAGGGCGAAGGAGTTGGTGCCGATCGAGGCGTCATCGGGCGAGGTGTAGAGCAGGGTCTTGTTCGAGTCGTAGACGTAGACGCGGACCTTGCGTATGCCGAACTGGTCGGCCGCGCTACCCTTGATGTCTATGGTGCCGTAGAGGGCGTCGGAGGCGGTGCCCTCGTCTTTAGACGGGACGGTCAGGAGCACGGTCGGCGGCTTGTTGTCGAAATACAGCACGAAGCGGGTGGTGGAGGCCTTGCCGGCGGTGTCGGTAACGGTGACGGTGAAGTCCTTGTCGCCGTCGAGGTAGTCGGTGGTGACGACGGTGGCGCTCCAGCTCTGGGCCGCGGCGTCTATCGTGGCGTCCAGCCTGATCGTGGCGCTGTTATCCTCGAACGATAGCGCTACGGAGGCTAGGCCGAGGTCGTCGGAGGCTTTTCCGCGTAGGGTTATGGTGCCGCGGACGTAGTCTCCGTTGACGAGGGTTCGCGGGGTTCCGCCTTCCTCGACCTCGGAGACTGAGATGCTCGGTACCGCGGTGTCGACTTGGCCTCCGAGCCCGAAGAGGGGGCTCTTGCAGGAAGCGGCCAGGGAGGCCATGAAAAGCACAGAAAGCGCTAGCGCGCCGCGGATTACGAGCGACCCAGTCGTCGTTTTCATACCAACTCCCTACACGGACGGTATCGGCGCGCATGCGCCCGATTCTACTATCGGCACAATGCCGGCAGGCGAAAACTTGGGTCTTCTATTTAATACAATATCACACAGCGACCTATTTGTCGATATCGACAAATATGTACCATGATAAAGTGTAGTTTGAAGGATGGAGAAAACAATTCGACAAATACGTCGATGCGACGAAATTGTCGAATTGTTTTATTTGCTTGTGTAGATTAGGTTTATGCAGCGGGAAAACAAATTCATGCAGACTTTTGCGTCGTCTCCACCGCGGTGGGCTACCGTCTGCACGATGCCGAACGCCGAAGCGAGCGACTTGAGCGAATAGCTGGGCAGGCCCGAGATGGCCGTCTTCGCTATAGCTATAGTATCATACGCCGGATTCGGCGGGTTTTCAAGCCCGGCGCGGGCGGTTTCCGCCCTGAGGAAGCCGAGGTCGAACGGGGCGTTATGGGCGACGAGTATCGAGCCGTCGATGAAGGGCAGGAAGCGGGCGGCGGCCTCGGCGAAGCTCGGGGCCCCGGAGACGGCCAGGTCGTCGATGCCGTGGATGGCGCTGACTTCCGGAGGTATCGGCCGGCCCGGATGGATCAGGGTCTCGAACGAGCCGTCCTCGATCGCGCGCCACGGCTGGCCGTCCGGTCCGGACTCGTCCAGGGCCATCCGGAACGCGACGGCGCCTATCTCGACGACGCGGTCGCGCTCTGGGGACAGGCCCGTCGTCTCGAAGTCGAACGCGACGAAGCGAACGCGCCCGACGGCGGAGAACAGGGCGTCGACGTCGTCGATCGAAAGCCTCGAGGCGCCATGGGCGCCATCGCCGCGCCTCGACGGGCCGGTCCCCGCCCGGCCTGAGGATCGCCCCTCGCCCGGACGGGAGCCGTAGCCGCGACGGCCGTAGGGGCTCAACCGATCACTTTCTTGATGTCGGCCAGGATAGCGTCGACCTTGGCGTTCGAAGCCTTCCTGGCGGCGGCGAGCCCCTCCGGGCCCACCGCGGTGCGGGCGAGCACGTAGTACTTGATCTTAGGCTCGGTGCCGCTCGGGCGCACGGTGACGAGGGTGCCGTCCTCCAGGTACCACTGGATCACGTCGCTCGTCGGCAGCTTTACCGTCTCCGCCTTGCCGGGGCCGCCTGCGACGCTCCAGGCCTTGCCGGTCTTGATATCGCGGATGCGCTCGACCGGTATGCCGCCGAGGGTCTTGGGCTGGTCGGCGCGGTAGGCGTCCATGATGCCGCGCATCACGTCCATGCCGGTCGGCCCCTCGAAATACTTGTTGACGCCGCGCTCCTCGTGGAAGCCGTGCTCGACGAACAGCTCGTCCAGGCGCTGGAGGAGGCTCTTGCCCTTGGAGCGCCAGTACATGGTCATTTCGGCGGTCATCGCGGCGGCCGAGATGCCGTCCTTGTCGCGGACCTCGTCCTCGACGAGGTAGCCGTAGCTCTCCTCGGTGGCGTAGACGAAATCGAGCCCGTCGCGCTCGAAGCGGCGCATCGTGTCGGCTATCCACTTGAAACCGGTCAGGCAGTCGTGGCACTCGGCGCCGTAGGCGCGGGCTATGCGCGCCTGCAGTTCGGTGGTGACGATGCTCTTTATCGTCGCCGGTCGCTTGGGCATGCGGCCGAGCTCCTTCAGGGACAGGAGGATATAGTCGGCGTGGAGGGCGCCGAGCTGGTTGCCCGTGATCAGGGCGAAGCCGCCTTTGCCGTCTGGCACAGCGATGCCGAGCCGGTCGGCGTCGGGGTCGGTGGCCATGACGACGTCGGCCTTGACTTTCGCGCCGAGTTCCAGCGCCATCTTGAGAGCGGCCGACTCCTCCGGGTTCGGGTAGGAGACAGTCGGGAAGTCCCCGTTCGGCTCGCGTTGCTCCGGCACGGTGACGACCGACAGACCGAGCTCGCCCATGACGCGCTCGAAGGGCATGGCCCCGGTGCCATGGAGCGGGGTGTAGACCACCTTGACGTCCTTGGCCATGGTTTTGATCAGCTCGGGCCTGAATAACCTAGACTTGACCATGGCGACGTACGGGTCGTCGATCTCCTTGTCGATCATGACGAGGAGGCCCTTGGCGATGGCCTCGTCCCTGGGCATCGACTTGATCGTCTTCACGGCGTTCACCCGGTCGATGATGCCCGTGTCGTGGGGGGAGGTGACCTGGGCGCCGTCGTTCCAGTAGGCCTTGTAGCCGTTGTAGGCCGGGGGGTTGTGGCTCGCGGTGACGACCACGCCCGTGTCGGCGCCGAGCTTCCTGATCGCGTAGGACAGCTCGGGGGTCGGCCGTAGCGAGGTGAACAGGTAGGCCTTGATGCCGTTGGCCGCGAAGATCAGAGCCGTGTCGAGCGCGAACACGTCCGAGTAGCGGCGCGAGTCGTAGGCGACGCAGGCGGACAGGCTCTTGCCGCCAACGGTCGCGTTCAGGTAGTCGCACATGCCCTGGGTCGCGCGGCGGACCACGAGCGAGTTCATGCGGTTGTAGCCGCCGCCGATCACGCCGCGAAGGCCACCGGTGCCGAATTCTAGGTCGCGGTAGAAGCGGTCCTCGAGCTCCGCATAGTCTTTGGCCTCGATCAGGGCCTCGACCTCGGCCTTGAAGCTCGGGTCGCTCTCCTTGGCGATATAGTCGCGCGCTCGTTCCAATATGGTATTCGTATCCATCATCGTTCCCCTTTCGGTCGGTCGTTCCAAATATAGCTTCCGGCGGTAGCTAAGTGAAGCCTGGCGCTAGTAAGAATATCCCAGGAGGGGCGGCACGTCGGCCATCGAGGCGGCGATCACGACGGCCCCGGCGTCGCGTAGCTCCGCCTCGCCGCGGAAGCCCCAGGCCGCCCCGACGGGCAGCATGCCGGCCGCCACGGCCGTCCTCATGTCCACGTCCGAGTCGCCGACGAAGGCGCACTCGCGGGGGGTAACGCCGCAGGCCGTCGCGGCCTCGAGCGCTCCCGTCGGGTCCGGCTTGAACGGCTGACCGTCGCGGCCGCCGCGTACGAGCGCGAAGCGAAGGCCGGGGAACAGGGCGCCGATCACGCGCGCCGCGATGGGCTCTGGCTTATTCGAGACGACGGCCAGGGCCGCTCCGGCATCGGACAGCGACCGCAGCGCCTCGATGGTCCCGGGGTAGGGACGGGATTCTCCGGCGCCGGCCGCCTCGTACAGGACGAAGGCTTCCTGGTATAATCGTTCCAGGTCGGCCGACGCCTCCGCCGGCGTGGCGCTCCGTACCAGGTTCGCGAACCCGCGGCCGACCATGGTCCTGAACGCCTCGGTCGGGTGCTCGGGCCAACCTTTGGAGCGCAGGAAGCCGTTCATGATCGACGCTATGTCGCCGAGCGTGTCGACCAGGGTGCCGTCGAGGTCGAATAGGAAAGCCTTGATCATGGGCGTTCGATCCTTATGGTAGGTATGTGCCGCTAAGAGTACGGATTATGCCGTAGGCGGTCAACCGTGGCTCTGGCTCGGGTATCGCGGAGGAGGGGCTCATGGGAAAGCAGACGGACGGCGGGGGCGAGGCCTTCGACCGATTCTTTCGGGAACTGTTCGGGGGACGATGGGACGGCCTACGCGAGGCGCTCCTCGCGCCCGGCGACGCGATCGACTACGCCGACGGCCTTCGGGAGCCGTATCGGCTCGACTCGGCCTCGGTAGCCGCCGCTCGTCGCCTGCTCCTGCCCGACTCGGGCGAGATTCTCGACGCCTGCGCCGCCCCGGGTGGCAAGAGCCTGGTCATCGCGTCGCGGATGGGGCCGGGCGCGCGGCTTCTGGCCAACGAGCTGTCGAGCGACAGGCGCCGCCGCCTATCCGACGTGCTCGACCGCTACCTGCCCGATGAGGCGAGGGCCAGGGTGACGGTGTCCGGCTTCGACGCGGCGGCCGCCGGGGGCAGGGCTTCGGAGCGGGGCCGCTTCGGGGCTATCCTGCTTGACGCGCCGTGCTCGAGTGAGCGCCACGTGCTACGCGACGAGGGGGCCCTGGCCGCGTGGAGCCCGGCGCGCGTCAAGTTCCTGGCCAGGAGGCAATGGTCCCTCTTGTCGAGCGCCTTCCTCCTGTTGGCGCCGGGCGGATGCCTGGTCTACGCGACCTGCGCCCTGTCGCCCGCGGAGAACGATGGCCCGATGCGTCGCCTGATCGAGAAGTACGAAGGCCTGGCCGAACTCGATCCACCGGAAGCCGAGGCAGGCGCCGAGCGGACCGAGTACGGGATCCACTACCTTCCCGACGTCGCCTCGGGAGCCGGACCGCTCTACGTGGCCAGGATACGCAAGCGCTCAGTCTGACGCGAGGTCCTCTTCCTTGCCGCCGGCCTTCTTGAAGGCCTGTTCCTTCACTTCGATCTGGGCGCGCAGGGCCTCGATGTTGTCTATGGTCTCGCGGACGGCCGGGGAATCCTTGCCGACGCTCTTCTGGCCCTTCTCGACGAGTACCTCGTAGACCTCGGCGCCGAGCCTGGCGGTCAGTTTCTCGGCCTGGTTGCGCAGCTGGACCACCTCGAGCTTGAGCACGCCTTTCTCGCCCCATTCCTGGGCCTTGTCGCCGGCCTGCCTGGCTAGCTCTTTCGACGCGCTGATTCCCTGGTCGACGAGTTGCTTCATGCGCTCGGAAAACGTCATTCAATGCTCCTTGTCGTTCATGATGATGCTCTCAACTAAAATCGCCCGGAAACAGTAAAAAATCAATGACGTATCCACGGTATCGTGCTATCTTGACAAGGGCTCGGCTAGGCACTATATCTAGCTGTCGTTTGGTATTTGGATACTATAACTGGTATATGTACAATAGCAAGAATCGTACCAAGTCGTGCGCCGCCGTTGTTCCCGTTGTTCGATTCTGTGGAGGTTTAAAAAAAATGAGGTGCCCTCACTGCGGATCGATGGATGATCGGGTCACGGACTCACGCACGCTCGCCAACGGAGAGAGCATCAGGCGGCGCCGCGAGTGCCTGTCCTGCGGCTTCCGCTTCACGAGCTACGAGCGCATCGAGGAAAAGCCGCTGATGGTGGTCAAGCGCGACGGCAGGCGTGAGCCCTTCGACCGGCAGAAAATGGAACGAGGACTCCAGCGCGCCCTCGAGAAGCGCCCGGTCTCCCAGATGACCATTGAGAACATCCTCAACGAGATAGAGGACGACGCGGCCATGCTCGGCAAGGGCGGCAACGAGGTCCAGAGCTCGGCGCTCGGCGAGATGACCCTGCACAAGCTCTACGACCTGGATAAGGTCGCGTACATCCGTTTCGCCAGCGTGTATAGGAAATTCGAGACCATGGACGAGTTCATGCAAGAGATCGAGCGGCTAGAGAACGCTCGCGAGGGAGAGTGAGATGGCTGAGACGCAACAGGTCTTCCCCGAGTGGCGCAGCTTCCTGAAGGCGGAGGACGGACAGGGGCGCTACGTCGCCAAGCGCTCCGGTAGCGTCGAGCGCTACGATCGTAGCCGCATCGAGTCCGCCATCGAGAAGGCGTTCAAGGCCGTCAAGGGCGTCGCCGACAAGGACCTGGTCCAGCGTATCGCCGCCGACGTCGAGTCGCGACTTGCGTTGATGCTCTCGGGGCGCCACCCGAACTCGATCCCGGCGATCGAGGAGATCCAGGATCTCGTCGAGACGGCGCTCATAGAGGCGAAAGAGGCCCAGGTCGCCCGCGCCTATATCCTGTACCGCGCCAAACGCGAGGCCGTCCGCGACGCCCAGCGGCTGATGCTCGACATCAATACGACGATGGACGGCTATCTCGCCCAGGTTGACTGGCGGGTCAAGGAGAACGCCAACGTCAACTACTCGCTCGGCGGCCTCGTGCTGCACAATTCCGGTACCGTCACGGCGAACTATTGGCTCAAGAACATCTATCCCGAAGAGATCGCCGAGGCCCACCGCGAGGCCGATTTCCATATACACGACCTATCCATGTTCTCAGGTTACTGCGCCGGCTGGTCGCTCCGACAGCTGATCAACGAGGGCCTGGGCGGCGTGCCTGATAAGATCACCAGCTCGCCGGCCAAACACCTGTCGACTCTCGTCCAGCAGATGGTCAACTTCATGGGCATCCTGCAGAACGAGTGGGCCGGCGCCCAGGCCTTCTCGAGCTTCGATACCTACCTGGCCCCCTTCGTCAAGGCCGACGCCATGAGCCCGGACTCGGTCAAGCAATGCGTCCAGAGCTTCATCTTCGGCGTCAATACGCCGAGCCGCTGGGGTAGCCAAGCGCCGTTCACGAACATCACCCTCGACTGGACCTGCCCGGCCGACCTGCGCGACCGACCGGCCGTCGTCGGAGGCAAGGAGCAGGCCTATACCTACGGCGACTGCCAGCCCGAGATGGACGTGATCAACCGCGTGTTCATCGAGCTGATGCTCGGCGGCGACGCGGACGGCCGCGGCTTCCATTACCCGATACCGACCTACAACATCACCCGCGATTTCGACTGGGACTCGGACAACGCGAGGCTCCTCTTCGAGATGACGGCCAAGTACGGCACGCCGTATTTCCAGAACTTCGTCAACTCGGACCTCGATCCCGGCGATGTGCGCTCGATGTGCTGCCGCCTCCAGCTCGATAAGCGGGAGCTTCGAAAGCGCGGCGGCGGCCTGTTCGGCTCGGACGAGCTGACCGGCTCGATCGGCGTCGTCACCCTGAACATGCCGCGCCTCGGCTACCTGGCCGACGGCAAGAGCGACTTCTACCGCAGGCTCGACCGGCTGATGGACCTGGCCGCCAAGAGCCTATCGATCAAGCGCAAGGTATGCTCGAGGCTGCTCGAGGGCGGGCTCTTCCCGTATACTAGGCGCTACCTGCGCACCTTCGACAATCACTTCTCGACCATAGGCCTCGTCGGCATGAACGAGTGCTGCCTGAACTTCATGGGCAAGAGCATCGCCGAGCCCGATGGCAAGGCCTTCGCCGAGGAGGTCCTCGAGCACATGCGCAAGCGCTTGCAGGACTACCAGGTCGACACGGGCGAGCTGTTCAACCTGGAGGCGACCCCGGCCGAGAGCACCTCGTATCGCTTGGCCAAGCACGACCGCAAGCGCTATCCCGATATCATATCGGCCGGTGCGGAGGAGCCGTACTACACCAACTCGACCCAGCTGCCCGCCGATTTCACCGACGACCTGTTCGACGCGCTCGACCACCAGGAATCGCTACAGTCGAAGTACACCGGGGGCACGGTGTTCCACGTTTTCCTCGGCGAGGCCGTCGACGACTGGCGGGCGCTCCGCGACCTCGTCAAGACGGTGGCCGCCCGCTACCGCATACCCTACTATACGATATCGCCGACCTTCTCGGTCTGCCCCGTCCACGGCTACATCTCCGGCGAGCATTTCAGCTGCCCGAAGTGCAAGGCCGAGAAAGAGGCTCGGATCAGGGAAGAGATATCCGTGCTCGAGAACGAACTGAACGGCCCGTCCTGACAGGCGCCGCCGATTTATGTACTGACATCCTGGGAGGGAACGATGGAGACGAGGGAGAGCAAAGAGGCAAGGCTGGCGGCCCTCAAGGCCGAGCTACTGTGCGTCGAGGGGACGACCACCGAGGTGTACAGCCGCATCGTGGGCTATTACCGTTCGGTCAAGAACTGGAACGCCGGCAAGCGGGCCGAATTCGGCAAGCGCCGGGAATACGCCTTTCCCTCAGTCGCCCAGTCAGCCGTCGAGCCGGCCGTTCAGCCCGTTCAGCCCGCCGACGCGCTCCTGGGCTCGACCAGGTCCGGCGCGCCTTCGTCATACATGCTATTCACGAGAGCCGCCTGCCCGAACTGTCCGCCGGTGCGCGACTACCTCCGCTCGAGCGGCCTCCCCGGCGTGGTCGTCGACGTCGATACCGAGGAAGGCCTCGAGCTGGCCAGGCGCTACGAGGTCATGTCGACGCCGACCGCCATCCTGATGGGCTCGGGCGGCGAGCAGCTCGGTAGGGCCCACGCCCGCTCCCAGCTCGAGCGGCTGGTCAAGCCTGAGCTCGAACTCGAGGTGGCGACGGCGTAGCGATGCGCCTGGGCATACAGAAGACCAGCCTCGTCGATTTCCCCGGACGCGTGGCCGCCGTGCTGTTCACGGCCGGTTGCCCATTCCGTTGCCCGTATTGCCATAACCCCGAACTGGTCGAGGTGAGCTGCGATGGGGATACCGAGGGTGACGGCCTCTCGTCGGTAGAGGAGGCTCTGGCCTTCATCGAGCACCGCAAGCCGGTGCTATCGGGCGTGGTCATCTCCGGCGGCGAGCCGACGATCCATGCGGAGCTACCGGCCTTGGCCGCCGCCGTCAAGCGGCTTGGGTTGTTCGTCAAGCTCGACACGAACGGTTGCTATCCCGAACGCATCGCGGCTGTCGGCGCCGACTACGTAGCGATGGACCTGAAGACGACCCCGGAGCGATACGGCGAGCTGTGGCCCGGAGCGCCGGCCGACGCGGCCGATAGGATCAGGACCGCCGTGCGCGCGGTGCGCGGCTCGGGGGCGGAGTACGAGTTCAGGATTACCTGCGCCCCCGAGTTCGTCTCCGAGATCGAGGCCGAGGCGATCGCCAGGCTGCTCGAGCCCGACGACGCCGTCTACCTGCAACGCTACCGTCCGGGGCGCACGCTCGACCCGGCCTGGGCGGCCAAGGTCTCTCCGTACCCCGACGAGCGGTTGGAACGCATTCTGGCCATCGTCCGACGAGCAGCTCCCAAGGCTAGGCTCAGGGGCTTCTGAGCCATTCCGTCGCCGCGTCCGCGATGCCGTCGTAGTCGTCGGCCCCGAACCAGCGCACGCCCGGGATGGCCCTCATGAAGGTGAGCTGCCGCTTGGCGTAGCGCCTCGTATGCAGCTTGATCGCCTCGGCCACGGCGCGAACGTCACGCCTCCCGTCCGGCCCCATGGGAGCGTCCAGGAACTCGGCGTAGCCTATCGCCTTCATGCCCGGGGAGTCGCGCCCATAGCCGGCCGCCAGCAACCCGTCCACCTCCCGCTCGAGGCCCGAGGCGAGCATCGCGTCGACGCGGGCCCCGACGCGCGCGTATAGTTCATCCCGCGGGCGGTCGAGGCCGACGACCAGGCAGTCCCAACGAGGGCGCGGTTCGCTCGGCGGCGCGAAGCTCGACAGCGGTCGGCTCGAGTAGCGGTAGACCTCGAGCGCCCGCGTCATCCGGTACAGGTCGGCCGGCGCTATGCGGGCAGCCGATTCCGGGTCGACGGCCTCGAGTTCGGCGCGCAGAGCCGCCGGCCCGCGAACGGACAGCTCGCGCTGGAGTTCGGCACGTATCGCCCCGTCCGCGGGAGGAGCCGGAGGCGGGCCGTAGATGAAGCTTTTCACGTAATATGCGGTACCGCCCGATAGGACGGGGAGGGCGCCCTCGGCGCTGGCCCTTTCGCAGGCCTCGTCGGCCATGCGGCAGAACTCGCCGACCGAGAACGGCTCGGACGGGTCGAGTATGTCGATGAGCTCGTGCCTCGTCCCGAGCCGCTCGGCCGGGCTCGGCTTGGCGCTGCCTATATCGAGGCCGCGGTAGACCTGGGCGGAGTCGGCGGATATGACGACGACCGGCTTCCGAGGAAGCCGGTCGTCTCGTTGGAGGCGCTCGATGGTCGCCGTCTTGCCGACGGCCGTCGGGCCGAAGAGTACGAGTACCTTACTCGAAGCGGTACTCAATCTGGTTGCCGAACACCTGGCGCATGGACAGGGAGACTACCTTGCCGTTATTTTTCTCGACCTCGGGGGTCTTGAGAACGGCCAGCTGGTACGATCGCTTGTTGACGGCGACCGTGAATTCGTACGCGTTGCCGTCGTACTCGAAAAGATCCTCTAGCGGCATGCTCATAGCTCCCCTCCGAAAGACTGCCCATCGGCGTTAGCCGTGGGCTCCTCGCGTAGCGTTTCATCGATCTTGGCGATCAGCCGCTCCGCCACCGCGCCCATATCTGGGTTCACGGAAGGGAGGGCGCTCGCGTCGATCCGTTCCCTATATAGCTCGTCGACCAGGAATATCCCGGCAAGTATCGAGGCCTTGAGCGGGTCGTCGACCTTCGACGATGACCGTACGGTCTCGATCTTGGAGCGCAGGTACGCGATCAGGGACTCGACGTACTCGCGGCTCTCATCGGTCTGGATGACGAACGAGGCGCCGAGCAGCTCTACGCGAACCGTCTCGACCGTCATCCTAAAAAATGTCTAGCGCGTCGGAGCCGTCCGTCGAGGCAGCTTGCGGCTCGGTCTCCGGAGAGGGCTCGTCGATATCGGGCTCCGCCGGCGCGCTTTCGGCTCGGGCTGGCGGCTCTACCGAACGGCCGGCCGGCTGGGCTACGGCCTCGTGTACCGCGTCCTCGAACGAGTCGAGCTTGCGCAGGGCCTCGATGATGCCCTGCTCGATCCTCGACTGATCCTTCTGGAATTCGGATACGAGGCCCTCGAGCTCGGCTACGCGGCTCTCCGCGGCCGACAGTCCCGAACGCATCGAGGCATTCTCGGCGCGGAGCGCGGCGATGAGGGCCACGGCCTTCTCGACGCGCGACTCGAGCGCGCGAACCTGCTCGAGACTGATCATGCGCCTAGGCCCGTACCGACTTGACGCGCTCGACGATGGCCTTGAACGCGGCGGGATCGCGCACGGCTATGTCGGCCAGGACCTTGCGGTCGATCGCCATGTCGGCCTTAGCGGCAGCCTCGATGAAGCGGCTGTAGGTGATGCCCTCGGCCCTGCACGCGGCATTGATGCGCGTGATCCATAGGGCGCGGAAGGTCGGCTTCTTGTCGCGGCGATCGCGATAGGCGTACGACAGGGCCTTGGCGACCGCGTCCTTCGCGGTCTTATGGTTGGTGGACCTGCGTCCGTAGTATCCTTTGGCAAGCTTGAGGATCTTCTTGCGGTGATCCTTTCGCCTGGTGCCGTCAACTGCTCTGGGCATTGCTATTCTCCTTGGAAAATATGAACCGGCCGTCGGGGAAAGGTCCTCGTCGACCGGCGCGCCGTAGCGGCGCCGAGCCTCATCCTATCGTCGAGTCCGCCGGCGGCCCTAACGGGGGAAAGGCCGCTTGTCGGATTAACCGTAGGGGAGAAGCTTCTTCTTGATCTGATATACGGGGCCGGAGGCCACGAAGCCGGCCTTGCGTAGCTTGCGCTTGCGCTTCGAACTCTTCTTGGTGAGGATATGGCGAAGGTTCATCTTCTTGTACTTGACCTTGCCGTCCGCGCTCAGCGTATAGCGTTTAGAGGCAGCCCTCTTCGTCTTCATCTTAGGCATTACGATCCATCCTTCAGGCTTTGGTCTCTGGTGCGGCGTCCGGCTGGGGCCGCTGAGGCTCGGGCTTCTTGACCGCCGGAGCCTTCGGTATAAGCATCATCGACATGAAGCGCCCTTCCATTCTAGGAGGACTCTCCATGGCGTATATTCCTTCGATCTTGGTCAGCACGCTCTTCAGGACTTCCTCGCCTATCTCGGTATGGGCGAGCTCGCGGCCCCTGAAGCGTATGGTCACCTTGACCTTGTTGCCCTCGAGCAGGAACGTGCGCACGTGCTTGGACTTGAAGTCCAGGTCGTGGTCGTCGATCTTGGGCTGCATTCGGACTTCTTTGATCTTGACGATCTTCTGGTGCTTACGGTTATCCTTGAGCTTCTTTTCCTGCTCGAACTTGAATTTGCCGTAGTCGAGTATCTTGCAGACCGGCGGGTTCGATTGCGGCGCTATCTCGACGAGGTCGAGACCGAGCTCCTTGGCCATCCTGAGGGCATCAGCCGTCTGAAGGACGCCCTTCTGTTCTCCGGCATCGTCGATTAACCGTACTTCACGGACCCTGATCTGTTCGTTGGTCCGCAGATTCTTATTGTCCGCCAATGGACCTCCTTCGGCTTACCCTGCAAATATCTATAGTGCTGAACATTGTAGCATAGAGCCACTGGTCGAGTCAAAGGGTGCGCCGCTTCAGCGTAGGGTGGACGCTATCGCGAATGTAAGAAGCTCGTAAGCTACGCATTTGACAGCCATAGTTCAGCGTAGTATCGTTACACTATGATCGAAAATGTTCAAGAGGAGCCTTCGAACCTGTCCGCAGTCTGCGCGGATGCCGTCATAGGCTATCGCGAGGCTGGAAAGGCCGTTCAGGCACCCGCCATACGCAAGGTAATCGAATCGGTGCTCAGGCAGAAGATCGAGCATGTGTCGGCCCTTCGACCCTTGGACGCCCTGTTCTCCGGCTCGCTCGAACGCTTGTCGATACCCTCCGGGGCCGAGCCCGAGGACGTGCTTCGACACCTGGTCTCCCACGAGACGGGCTTCGCGGCATCGCTCGATTCGTTTTCCGCCTCGCTCGACGACCTGGAAGCTAGGCAATCGGTCAAGGGCATCGCCGATTGTAGCAGGAAATTCGCTAGCTGGGCCCAGGATCACCTCGACCTACTCGCGATGTTCTAGCGCCCTTCCGGCGACCCTTGCCTCGCGGGCGTCGGCGTGGTAGCCTTCGCGCATGTACGTTTTCGCCATGCTTTCGATGCCTCTCTCGTTCATGGCCGTCTCCGCCTGGACTTTCAGCGTCGGCGACACGAGCGGTCGCGCCTTCGCGCGCGGGCTCCTGTTCGGCCTGCCCGCGGCCCTCGTCTGGGTCCTCGTTCGCCGGCTGCTGACGCCCGTATGGGGTTCTCCCGTCCTGGCCATCATCTTCTTCGCTAGGTATTGGGCGCTGCCGCTCGGTTTGACGACGCTAGCCTACGCGGCGGCGGTCGGCTTCTCGAGCGTCGCTCGCGACGGAGAGTACGACCGCCTCGTATCGTTCTTCATGGGCTCATTATCGGTCTTCGGCGTCGCCCACGCCATATCGTCATGGGGGGGCCGGAGCGCCGTATTCTCCATCTACCTACCCTTGATGCTCGTCGCCACGGCCCTGGCCTTTCCGTACCTGTTGGAGGAAGCGGTCAAGGACGGCATGCCAGGCGCGCTCAAGCCGCTGGCCCTAGCGACGCTCGGCTGCGTCGTAGCGGCGTTCGGATCGGCCTTCTTTTTCATGAGGCTGGAATGGCTGGGGTACCTGACGTCGGCGCTGTACACGGCCGGCGCCACGGCGCTCGGTCTATCCAGGCTACTGCGAGCTCCCCACGGCGCTCGGCGCGGCGAGGCATGGGACCAGCGGGGCTCGAACCCACCACCTACGGCTTAGAAGGCCGTTGCTCTATCCAGATGAGCTATGATCCCGGAGGTCGGGACGGGGGGATTCGAACCCCCGATATCCAGCTCCCAAAGCTGGCGCCTTAGCCGCTAGGCTACGTCCCGGTCAAGGGTATTGTATAAGCCGCGCTCCGATCGTTTGTCAATGAGCGCCGCTATCCTTCGCGCCGAGGCCGCCCGGCCCGCGGCCTCGGCGCGAGCCTGTTTTTCTTGACAACTCCTGGAATAGGTTTCATCATTCGAGAACTTAGTACGAAACGGTTCTACTGTTCCGTCGGGGGCTCGGCCGCGTCGAACGACGTCGCGAAGGGCCTCCAACCTTCCTTAAGGAGCGAGTCTATGGCCTACACGACCGACCTCATCAGGAACGTGGCCCTAGCGGGCCACGGTAGCACGGGTAAGACGAGCCTGCTCGAACATATCCTCTTCAGCGCCGGCGCCATCCAGAAGCCGGAATTGCTCGAATCCGGTAAGACGGTGAGCGATTACGCTGAGGAGGAGATCGAGCGAAAGATTTCAGTACACGCGGCGCTCGCGCACGCGATCGTCGGAGACGTAAAGATCAACCTGCTGGATACCCCCGGATCGTCCGATTTCATCGGGGACGTGATCCTGGCCTTGAGGTCCTGCGAGTCGGCCGTCGTATTGCTCGGCGCCAGGGCCGGCGTGCAGATCGAGACCATCAAGATCTGGCGCAATCTTGAGGGCCGTGCCAAGCCGCGGATGCTGTTCGTCAATAAGCTGGACGAGGATAGGGCCTCGTTCTCCGGCGCCTTAGCCGACGTGAAAGAGAAATTTAAGCAGGCCCCCGTGGCCATAACCATACCGATGGGCGAGGGCGCCGACTACAAGGGCGTCATCGACGTGCTCAACCAGAAGGCCTATCCGACGCCGGCGTCGCACGACCAGAAGGAGGCGGCGGTCGCGATCCCCGCCGAGTACGCCGCGGCCGTGGCCGAAGCGCGCGCCGCCCTGTCCGAGGCGGCGGCCGAGGGCGATGACGAGCTGATGGAGAAATACCTGTCCGAGGGCGAGCTGGCTCAGGGCGAGATCGTCAAGGGCCTGGCCGAGGCCCTGGCAGGCAACCGCGTCGTGCCGGCCTTCGCCGGCGCCGCCACCAAGAACTCCGGCGTCGCGGCTCTGATCGACTTCGTCGTCGCCATCGCGCCCGACCCGTCCAAGCTGTCGACGGAGCATGCCAAGACGGCCGACGGCGGCGAGACCGTCATGGACGTCGACGAGAAGGGACCCTTGGCCGCACTCGTGATCAAGACCCAGATCGACCAGTTCTCCGGAAGGCTATCGTACCTGAAGGTGGTACGCGGCGTGCTAGCCTCCGATACCGAGTACCTGAACGTGCAGGAGAACAAGAAGGAGAAGGCGGGCAAGCTCTATACCGCCCAGGGCAAGAAGCTCGAGGAGGTCCAGGAACTGCGCGCCGGCGACATCGGCATCCTGGCCAAGAGCCCGTCGCTCAAGACGAACGAGACCATCTCCGCGCCAGACGCGCCGGTGTCGTTCCTGCCGCTCCGGCTGCCCCAGCCTATCCACGCCATCGCGATCAGCGCCGTGTCCAAGAAGGAAGAGGATAAGCTGTCGGAGCTACTCCACAAGGCTTCGGAGGAGGATAAAACCTTCACGATACGCTTCGACTCGGAGACCAAGGAGACGGTGATCGCCGGCATGGGCGAGCTACACCTGAATATCATCCTCCATAAGGTCAAGGCTTCGCAGAAGATCGACGTGGAGACCCGCGTGCCGCGCGTCGCGTACCGCGAGACGATCACCAAGCACTCGGGCGGCGAGTATACCCACAAGAAGCAGACCGGCGGACACGGCCAATACGCCCGCGTGGTGATGGAGGTGGAGCCCCTGCCGCGCGGCGAGGGCTACAAGTTCGAGAACAAGGTCTTCGGCGGCGCGGTGTCCAAGGGTTTCATCCCCGGCATCGAGAAGGGCATCCACCAGGCGATGGAGTTCGGCACGATAGCCGGTTACCCGGTCGTCGACGTTAAGAGCATGTTGACGGACGGCAAGGAGCACCCGGTCGACTCGTCCGAGATGGCGTTCAAGATCGCCGCGCGCGGCGCGTTCCGCGAGGCCTGCAAGGCCGCCGGCGCCACCCTGCTCGAGCCGATCATGAGGCTGGCCGTCTTCGTCGACGAGAAATACCTCGGCGACGTGATGTCCGACCTGTCGGGCCGCCGCGGCCGCATCTCCGGCCAGGAGCCGATAGGCGGCGGCATCGTCGAGATCAAGGCCGAGGTGCCGCAGGCCGAGCTCCTGCGCTATTCGATCGACCTCAAGGCCATGACCAGCGGCACCGGCGGCTTCGAGGTGGAATTCGACCATTACTCGCCGATCTCCGGCAAGATCGCCGATGACGTGGCCAAGGCCGCCGCGGAGTTCAGGATCCAGGAAGCCGAGGACGAATGATAGCCCGGCCGCGCTAGCGAGCCATGGGGCCGTCCTGCGGGACGGTCCCTTTTTTTACGCCCCGCGGATGTGTGCGTCCGTCGGCGCCGTTCAGGGCTACCAGAGCGTCATGACGCCGCGGTCGGCCTCGAAGCCGAGCCCGGCGAGCAGGCCGGCGTAGGGCGACGAGGCGGCGCTCTCGCCGTTGATCGTGGCGACCGCGATGCGGCGCTCCGGCGAAACTGCCCGGCGCCTGGCCTCGAGCGCGAAGGCGAGAGCGTGCGCGACGACGGGGTCGCCCGGCTCGCGGAACAGTTCCAGCTCCCGCCACGATCGCCTGGCCACGCAGACGGGCTCGCCGCCGGCCGTCGATAGGCGGTTCACCGGCAGGCGCGATGGTAAGCCCTCGGGCAGGCCGCCGATGGGCCAACCGGTCGGGCTCGCGGGGTCGCAGGCGTTCATCGACGCGAGGCGGTCGTCGAAGCCGTCGGTGAACAGCCTGAGCGCGTCGGAGCCGATGAACTGAGGGCCGTCGGGGCCTTCGAAGAAACGGCCGCAGGCCAGCTCCCCGGACAGCTCCATGCGCCTGAGGGCCCTCGCGAGGTTGCCCCAGCGAGCCCTCGGCAGCTCCCGGTCGAGCATGGCCGGGAAGAGGACGCCGTAGCGCCTGACTACCGCCCGGACCGCGCGGCAGTCCAGCTCGAGGAGGTCGGCCTCGTCGGCGGGGCCTTCATCGTCGAGCGCGAGAGCGAACCAGGCGCCGACCAGAACGGGGCCGTCCTTCCAGCGGGCGCGCAGCGCCGACGGCACGCGCGTTGGCTTTCCGCGCGTCGGCCTACGGTCCGTTCCGATGGGATCGGCCGGGGACGCCGTGGCCACCCGCTTAAAGCCGCGTCCGGCCGCCAGCCTGACGGCCTCGAAACCATCAGAGCCTATGGCTCCGGCCCAGAGCTCCGCCCACAGCCGCTCCTCCAGCTCCGCTATCGAGAGGCCGTGCCTGGCCTTGATGGCCCAGGCGTCGAGCGGGCCATCGCGCGGCGAGAGGAGGGCGCTCGGCGTTCCCGGCGCGAAGACCTCGTAGTCGGCGGCGGCCGCGAACGCCACGACGCGCTCCCCGGCGCCGAACCAGATGAACTCACCTTCGGCGAGGAGCCGATCCAGGTACTCGGGACGGTAGCCCGGTACGCGGGCCGGCAGGATCTCGGTCTCCCAGAGCCCCGCCGGCGCCGGGTAGCCCGAAAGCGTCTCGAGCGCACGCCTCGTGGCCGCTAGGCCGGCCATGGCATCGTCCGGGGCCGGCTCCGCGTCGGGCAGTAAGCGGTCGCGCAGGCCCTGCAGGGCCGCGACGAAGGCGGGCAGGTCTCGGGCGGGCCTTGCCCGTACCTTGGGCCTGGCGGCGGCGCGGCCCTGCCTGAGGAGCGATTCGAGCACGTCGCGGTCGCAGGCGCCCGGGGCGTCGGCGGCGTGAGCGCTGACCGAGGGAGCTTCGACCGCCGGCTCGCCGGATCGCGAGCGGGGCTGGACGCCGAGGCCGGGGCCGACGACGACGCCGGCCGCCTCGAGGAGCCCGGGCTCGGCCGCGCCCGGCCCGAACAGGCAGCCGAGCCGGCCGAGCGTTACGGGGCCGGCGTAGGGCAGCCAGCGCGCCGCGAGCGCGGCCTGGCCGTCGGGCCGGCTCGCGGCCTCGATCAGGGCGGCCTTGCCCTCGCGCCTCGTCACGACGGCTTCCTGGGCGCCGGGCAGCGTGAAGGCTTCGAGCCTGGATAGGAGCCCGGTTCCGGCGCCCGGGCTGGCGAGCGCCGCTAGCGCGGCTTCGCGAAGCTCCTCGGGGCACCACGCGAGGAGGGCGTCCCATTCGTCGAGCGGTATTACCAGCCGCTCCTCGACCCAGTCGGCGAGGCCGTCCGGGGTGGACGGCGCCCAGCCGGGTAGTTCGCGCCTGAGCCTGCGGCCGTAGGCCGAGGCGATCGCGGGGTCGACGCGCGGGCGGGCGGCCGGGTCGCTCATCGCCCTAGTAATGGCCGCCTCGGCGGCTCCGGCGGCCCCGCCCGCCGGAGTCCCTGAAGAGTATATCGTCGACTCGTCGTCCTCGTAGAGGTACCTGTTCGTCTCGGCCCAGCCGCACTGGCGCGCGAAGGGACTGGGCGCGGCCGGCGAGAAGATCGGGGCGGCGACGGAGCCGTCGGCCAGGCCCGCGCAGAGGGCCGACAGCGAGGCGAGGTCGAAGCGCTGCTCGAGCACCGTCTTCCAGGTCTCGGCGGCTATGGGGAAGCCGTCGTAGCCGCTCGTGCGCTCGAGGAGGCGCTTGGCGCGGAGCCTCGTGACCCAGAGCGGGGTACGCCTGCCGAAGCCGGCTCGCGGCAGGAGGAGGGCGCGCCCGGCGTTCTCCCTGAAGGCCGCGCCGAAGATAGCGCTGCCGACGAGCGCGCCGCGCAGAGCCCTGGACAGCGTCCCCGGGTCGGCGAGCGAACGGAGCGCGTCCACGAGGGCGCGTACGGCCTCGTCCCGGTCGACGAGGGGCATGGACAGCGATACCGAGTCGTCGTTCGATAGGCGCTCGACCGGCACGCCGAGCCTGTCGCGGAGCAGCGACGACAGGGCCAAGCCGAGCGGCTCATTGACGGCCGAGCCGCGCAGGGTATGGACGATCAGCGCGGTGGCGCCGGCCTTGGCTTCCGGGTCGCGGAAGGCTTCTATAACCACCGAGCCCGGCGAAGGGAGCCTCTCACCCCGTTGGGCCCGCGACTGCGACGACAGGAACGCGACGAGGGCCTTGGCGGCCTCGGGCGAGAAACCGAGCCGGCCGCGTAGCTCGGCGGCGAGGGCGTCCGGGTCGGCGTCGAAGGCGGCGCACAGCCCGAGCATGCGGCGAGCTATGGAGGCGCCGCGGGCGGCCTTCTCCGCCTTCCAGAAGGGCATGAAGTCGGCGTCGCGGTCGAGCGGGGCCACGGTGACCGCCTCGTCGCCTATGTCGACGATCCGCCACGCCTGGGAGCCGAAGCTGAAGCTGTTGCCGACGCGGCGCTCGAAGACGAACTCCTCGTCGAGCTCGCCGAGCCTCGTACCGTCGGCCAGGCGCATCGCGTAGTAGCCGCGGTCGGGTATGGAGCCTCCGGCCGAGTAGAGGAGCATCGCCGCGCCTTCCTTGGCCCGGAGTGTCCCGTGCTCCTCGTCGAGGTAGGCGCGGCCGGCAAGCTCCCTCACGCGGCTACCGGCGAAGCGGCCGGCGAGCATGCCGACGACGGCGTCGAAGTCGGCCCGCGCGAGGTCCGCGTAAGGCGGGAAGGAGCGAACCTCGTCGTATAGCTCGCCAAGGCGGCGCTCGCCGAACAGCACCATCGATAGGACGACCTGGGCGAGCAGGTCCAAGGGCTCGCGCGGTGGACGCATCGGGTCGATATCCCGATCGAGGGCGGCGCCGACAGCGGCCGCGGCGGCCAGCAGATCGAGGCCGTGGAAGGGATAGACGACGGCGCGGCTCGTGAGGCCGACCCGGTGGCCGGAGCGGCCGGCGCGCTGGAGGAGCTGGTCGGCGCGCTGGGGCGAGCCGGCGAGGGCGACCAAGTCGATAGCGCCGACGTCGATGCCTAGCTCGAGCGTGCTCGTCGCGACGACACAGCGCAGGCGGCCGTCCTTGAGTCTGGCCTCGACGGCCTTGCGTACGTCCTTGGACAGGGAACCGTGGTGGGCCCAGGCCGTGCCGTCGCCGGAGCGCTCGTTGAGCATGGCCGCGAGCCGCTCGGCCCGCCGGCGCGAGTCGGCGAAGACGATGGTCGAGCGCTCGCGCTCCAGGCGCTCGGCCAGTTCGTCGGCTATCGCGTCGTAGCGGCCGGCCGGCTCGTCGATCATGCGATCGTCGGTCTCGCGCTCATCGGGGCCGGCCGTGGGCGGCCGTACGCGTAACGGCGCCGCCGGCCAGGCGACCGATAGCTCGTAGCGCTTGGAGGCCGGCGGCGCGACGACGGCCATCGCCCTCGGTTCGTAGCGGGCGGCTCCGTCCGGGCCGCGTTCCAGGCGCGAGCCCGCGGCGAAGCGGGCCGCCACGTCGAAGGGCTCGACCGTAGCCGATAGGGCGACGCGCTGGAACTCGCCTGCGAACAGGGCGAGCCTGCCGACGGAGCAGGCGAGCGCGGCGCCGCGCTTGGAGCCTAGCACCGCGTGGAGCTCGTCGAGTATCAGGAGCCGGACCGAGCCGAGCATGGCCAGCCCGGAGCGCGAGGCGAGCATGATGGCCAGGCTCTCGGGGGTCACGCAGAGTATGGCCGGCGGCCTGGCTATCATGCCGCGGCGCTCGGACTGGCTCGTGTCGCCCGAGCGCG
>ENA-UOWO01002483-UOWO01002483.1-activated-sludge-metagenome-genome-assembly--contig:-NODE-2483-length-22733-cov-11.861981_pt1 | contig 22733 bp, 19 predicted proteins | sample MGYA00238148_ERZ761564 | MGnify/ENA primary metagenome ERZ761564 (study PRJEB28885, sample SAMN05720194) | activated sludge metagenome | isolation source: Anaerobic digester | place: USA... | reverse complement strand
TCGACATAATTCAGCTTGAGTTCGCTGATGACGTGGCCGATGAACTTGCTCTCATCCTCACCAAGATTGCCCGCCGTCTTGGCCTGGAGCATATCCAGCATGTCGATGGAGAGTCGCGCCTGTTCCATGTCGCGCTCGATGGCGTCGGTCATCGGATTCTTCAATTTGCCCATCTGCTGCATCGCCGCGGAGTGAAACATCATCACCAGGTTGAAGAGGAGTGCGGCGTGGTGCTTGTTCTGTTCATCCATAGCTGTGCCTCATTGTGCGGTTATCGACGGGGAGCAGCCGGCTGCGGCCGGTCATCCGACCCATGCCAGGCCGAAACGCTCCTGATAGTTTCTGACAAAGTAGTGGCGCGTGGCCAGGCTCGCCTGGTCGCGCAGCTGCGGATCCGCCTCGACCAGGCGGAAAGCCTCATCGCGGGCGAGGCGCAGCAGCTCCAGATCGCGGCTGGGGTCGGCCAGCTTGAGCTCCGGCAGACCGTGCTGGCGCGTGCCGAAAAATTCGCCCGGACCGCGCAGCTGCAAATCAACTTCGGCGATTTTGAAGCCGTCGTTGGTCGACGCCAGGGTCTCAAGCCGCGTCCGCGCCTCCTCGGTCAACGCGCCGTAGCTGATGAGCACGCAGTAGGACTGGCGGGAGCCGCGGCCGACGCGGCCGCGCAGCTGGTGCAGCTGGGTCAACCCGAAGCGCTCGGCGTGCTCGACCACCATGATCGAAGCGTTGGGCACATCGACGCCGACCTCGATGACGGTGGTGCTGACCAGAATCTGCAGCTCATGGCGTTTAAAAGCCGCCATGGTCGCCTCTTTCTCCTCCGGCTTCATGCGGCCATGGAGGAGACCGACGCGGAAATCCTTGAAAAAGGTGGCGCTCATCGCCTGGTAGCTCTCGACCGCGGCCTTGAGGTCCGATTTTTCCGACTCTTCGACCAACGGAAAGACAATGAAGGCCTGCGCGCCCTCCGCCACCCGGCTGCGCAGAAAATGGTAGATCCGGCTGCGCCGGCTTTCCTCCCGCCAGAAAGTCTTGACGGGTTTGCGGTTGGCCGGCAGCTCATCGATGATCGAGACATCGAGATCACCATAGACCGTCATGGTCAGGGTGCGCGGGATCGGGGTTGCCGTCATCACCAACAGATCGGGATTGAGCCCCTTCTCCCTCAGCGTGGCACGCTGCATAACGCCAAAACGGTGCTGCTCGTCGATCACCACCAGGCCGAGCTGATGAAAATCAACCGTCTCCTGGATCAGAGCGTGGGTGCCGATGATGATGCGAGCCTCCCCGGATGCGATCCGGTCGAGCAGCTCCCCGCGCGTGCTCCGCACTTGTCCGCCCACCAGCAGGACCACATCGACGCCCAACTCCCGGAGCATCGCACTGATGGTGAGATAGTGCTGCTCGGCCAGGATTTCGGTCGGGGCCATCAGGGCGGCCTGAAAGCCGTTCTCGACGGCGATCAGCATGGTGATCAATGCGACCACGGTCTTGCCCGAACCGACATCGCCCTGCAGCAGCCGGTGCATGGGCCGCGGGCTCTTCATGTCGGCGCGGATCTGGCGCAGCACCCGCTTCTGGGCGGCGGTGAGCGCGAACGGCAGTGAATCGACCAGCCTGCGGGTGAGCTCGCCCACCTTCTCGAAGCGGATGCCCCCTGTACTCTCCTGCTGATGCCGGCGGCGCAGCGCCACCAGCAGCTCCATAAAAAAGAGCTCGTCGAACTTGAGGCGCATCCGGGCGGCCTGCAGACCGGCGAAATCCGCCGGAAAGTGGATGGCGCTGAGGGCCTGCCGCAGCGGCGGCATGCCCAGCCGCGTCACCAGCTCCTCCGGGATGGTCTCTTCGACCTGATCACCCCAGTTTTTCAGCACCGCGTGCAGGATACGTCGGAAACCGCGGCTGTCAAAACCCGCCTGGCCGAGGGATTCACTCGAGGGATAGAGCGGGATGATCTTGCCGGTGTGGACCTGCTCGCCCTCCCCGGTAATGCCGAGGCGGTCGAACTCCGGATGAGTCATCTGCAGTCCCTTGAAAAACCCCACCTTGCCGCTCAGGGCCAGCCATTCGCCATGCTTGAATGCCTTGTACCAGTAGGGAAGCCGTGAAAACCAGATGCAGTGTAAAAAGCCGGTGCCGTCACCGACGATGAGGACGAACCGGCTGCGCCGCCCCTTCTGCACCGTGAACTGGATCACGCGGGCGACGACGGTCACCTCCTGGTCGGGCTTGAGGCGGTTGATCTGCGTCACGGTCGAGCGGTCGAGGTATCGGCGCGGGAAATAGTAGACCAGGTCGCCGATCGTATAGATGCCCGCATTCTGCAGGGCAACCGCCCGCTTCTGGCCAATGCCCGGAATGCGGTCCACCGGCCACTCCAGGGCAGTATTGGGGCTTTTGTTCACCGGCTCGCTCGCTCAGGCCTCCCGCCGGGGGCTCACTTGTAGAGCACCGTATACTCGAAAACGCTCTCCTGGTCCGCCGCAACGCGCACCTGAAACTCGGCTTTGCCCGCATCCCGGACAGCGATGGTCGGCGTCTTGCCGATCAGGCTCCAGTCGCCGGAAAAATGCTCGACCACATTGATGACCACCTCTTCGCTCTTGTGATTGCGCAGCTTGATCTGCACCGTCTCCTGACGCGAAGTACGGGAGATCTCGCGCACATCCTTGACGACGCGCTCACCGACAATATCGAAGGCGTTGCCAAGGCTGAGGCGCACCTTCTCATCCTTGGGGGTGTGATCGAGGCGGTCTTCGCCGATGAACTCCTGGGCGCCGTCCGCATCCTGCTTGTAGACGCGCACCACCCCCTTGGGGAGCGGCATGCCCAGCCCGTTCGCCTGACTGTTGCGGAACTCGAGCTTGACCTTCACCTTGCTGCCGTCAAAGGCGCCGTCAAACGAATAGAGCTTGGTCACCGGCGTCCGCGCGGCCGGGAAGAGCGAGAGCTGCTTGATCTGCTTGTCCTTGAGTGTGGCCGGACGTTGCAAAGTGTAGAGATGATACTCGAAAAGCGCCTTCTCTTCGAACTGCGAATCCATCGCCATGGCCGCTTCGGTGCGGAACATGGCGCGCACCGGCACCGCCTGTTCGACACGGTGGACATCGCCGGCGACCAGCTTGACCTTGGCCTCTTTGTAGGTCGCACCCGACTGGTTATCGATCGAGACCCAACCGTTCAGCTGGGCCGCGTTCTCCTGCGCCTCCAGCACGGCGACATATTCGGCGTGCCAGCTCAGGCCGCTGGTAAGATAGCTGATCTCGGCCTCGTGATCGCCCGCCTTGCTGCACTCCAGCTGCCAGACCAGGGTCGGCCGCGTACGCAGCCCCTCGGGCAGGGAGGGGAATTCGATGCTCTGCAGCTTGGCGGCCTTGAGGGCCTGAACCTTGCCTGAGCCATCCAGAAGCACGATATCCCCATCCTGGGCGCTGAGCAGTGTACCGCTGTGCACCGCTCCGTTCTCCGCCGTCGCTATCACCTGCTCATCAATATACTTTTGCAGCAGCCTCTCGGTTCCCACCAGATCGTACTCATAGTCCTGCTCGAGCAGGGTGATGCCCGCCGCAGGATCGACGGCACGGAAATGGACCGAGGTCGCATCAATCTGCGCAGCCACACCGGAATAGGCGTAGGATTGGCTCCCCTTGACCAGCTTCAGGGTGCGCGCTTCGCGCACCAGGGCCAGATCCTCATTGTAGACGGTGACTGCGATTTTGGGCTCGACCGCCAGAGAGACCAGCGGCATCAGGGCCACGAAAAGAACCAGCCAGAAAGAATTTTCCATTGAGATCTCCTTCACAGTTGCAATAATGGTTTCGAGCAGGCCGCCTCCCCCCTTCAGCAGGGAGGCCGGAGGAGGTCACTCGCCGGCGATGCTCTGCAGGCTTGAGCGCAGTTTTTCCAGGGTGTGCGCAAAATCGGCGCGCTTCTTCTCCTCCTTTTCAATCACCTCTTTGGGCGCCCGGGCGATGAAATCCCGGTTCATCAGCTTCTGGGTCAAACCGAAAAGCTGGCCTTCAAGCCGGGCGATCTCCTTTTCGAGACGGCCTTTCTCCCGGTCGACATCGATCAGGCCGGCCAGGGGGACGAGGATCTCGATCCCCTGAGCCACAGCGCTGGCCGCGGCGGCCGGACGCGGCTGGTTGTAGAGGATGCCGCCGACCCGGGCGAGCTTGTGCAGATAGCCGGCATTGCGCCCGATCAGCTCGAGAAGAGCCGCATCGGCGCTGTTGAGGATCAGATCGGCCTCTCTGGCCGGCGGAACGTTCATCTCGCCGCGGATGTTGCGCACCGCGCCGATCACCTGCTGCACGACCGTCATCTCCCGCTCCGCCGTTTCATCAAAGAGGGCCGGATCGGCCTGGGGATAACCCTGGAGCATGATGGTGCGTACGGGTTTTTCTTCCTGGTACTCCGCGGGCAGATGCTGCCAGATCTCCTCGGTGATAAACGGCATGAAAGGATGAAGCATGCGTACGCTGCTTTCAAGCACAAAGGTCGCCAGCGAACGGGCCACCCGCCGCGCAGCGGGATCGGCTTCGTCATAGAGGCGCTTCTTGATCAGCTCGAGATACCAGTCGCAGTATTCGCCCCAGATGAAATCATAGACCGCCCGCGTGGCATCGTTAAAGCGGAACTCCTGCAGCGCTCTCTCCATCTCAGCCAGGGTCCGGTTGATGCGGCTGAGGATCCAGCGGTCGGCCAGTTCCATCTTCTCCGCCGGAATATCCGCGATGGGCAGAAGGATCTCCTCCCCGTCCAGGTTCATGAGGATGAAGCGGGCGGCATTCCAGAGTTTGTTGGCGAATTTCTGGCCCATCTCCACCAGGGTGTGGTCGAAACGGACATCGCCACCCAGTGGGGTCAGATAGACCATGGTGAGGCGGATCGCATCCGCGCCATAGGCGGGCACGCCGTTGCGGTAGGTAGGGTTGGTCTTGCCGAAATCGCCGATCTCCGCGGTGTCAGCGCTGCGGATAAGCCAGAAAGGATCCGGCGAGTTGCCGAGCGATTTGGACATCTTGCGGCCGTCGAGGTCGCGGATCATGCCGTTGAAATAGACCTGTTTGAAGGGGATATCGCCCATGAACTCCAGCGAGGCCATGATCATGCGCGCCACCCAGAAAAAGATGATGTCCGGACCGGTCACCAGCGTGTCGGTGGGAAAGAATTTCTGCAGATCCTCGCTCTTTTCCGGCCAGCCCAGGGTGCTGAACGGCCAGAGCCAGGAGCTGAACCAGGTGTCGAGCACATCCTCGTCCTGGCGGAGTTCGGTGCTGCCGCACTCCGGACAGGAGGCGGGGGTTTCCCGGCGGACAATGGTGTGGCCCCGGTCGCAATACCAGACCGGCACGCGATGGCCCCACCAGATCTGGCGGCTGATGCACCAGTCGCGGATGTTGGTCATCCAGTGAAAATAGGTCTCTTCCCAGTGGCGGGGATAAAACTTGATGCGGCCGGAGCGCACCGCCTCGAGGGCGGGCTCGGCCAGGGGCGCCATTCTCACGTACCACTGTTCCGAGAGATAGGGTTCAATCACGTCCCCTGAGCGGTAGCAGTGCGGCACCGGGATGCTCTTCCTGATCTCGCCGCGCAGGAGGCCGCGCTCCTGCAGATCCGCGAGGATCTTTTTGCGCGCCTCGAAGCGATCGAGTCCCTCATAGACGCCGGCGTTCCCGTTCATCCGGCCGTCCGGGCCGATGACCGGCACCAGTTCGAGGCCGTGGCGCTGGCCCACCTCAAAATCGTTGAAATCGTGGGCCGGAGTGATCTTGACCGCGCCGCTGCCGAAGGCCGGATCGGCGTGTTCGTCGGCGATGACGGGAATGGCGCGATCGACCAGAGGCAGGAGCAGCTTTTTACCGATCAGATGCTGATAGCGTTCATCGGCGGGGTTGACGGCCACCGCGGTGTCGCCGAGCATGGTCTCGGGCCGGGTGGTGGCGACGATGATCTCGCCCTCACCCTCCGCGAGCGGATAGGCGATATTCCAGAGCTTGCCCTCCTCATCGATCGAGTTGACCTCTTCATCGGCCAGTGCGGTGCGGCAGCTCGGGCACCAGTTGATCAGACGGTTGCCCTTGTAAATCAATCCTTTTTCATAGAGGCTGACGAAGACCTCACGCACCGCCTGGCTCAGCCCCTCGTCCATGGTGAAGCATTCACGCTCCCAGTCGCAGGCGGCGCCGAGCTTGCGGAGCTGCTTGAAGATGATGCCGCCGTATTTTTCCCGCCACTCCCAGACGCGCTCGAGGAACCTGTCGCGGCCGAGGGTGTAGCGGGTCTCCCCCTCGAGGCGCAGCGCCGCCTCGACCTTGTTCTGGGTGGCAATGCCGGCATGATCGGTGCCCGGCATCCAGAGGGTCTCGTAACCCTGCATTTTTTTCCAGCGGATGAGGAGATCCTGGATCGAGTTGTTGAGGATATGGCCCATGGTGAGCATGCCGGTCACGTTGGGCGGAGGGATCATGATCGTATAGGCGTTTTTGGCGGACCGGGCATCGGCGTGGAAGAGCTGGTGCTCTTCCCAGAAAGCGTACCAGCGGTCTTCCACCAGGGTGGGATCATAGGTTTTTTCGAGTTCGCGCGAGCTCATGGAGAGACGAACCTTTCTTCAGCTTGGCGGAGCGGCCGGTCACAGAGTTTGAGATCGTCTGTACCGGTCAGGAGGATGGCTCAGGCGGTGCGGGTCGGCATCGCTGTAACTATTGAAATAATTTGACCATAAACAAAAATATAGGCAATTGCTTGTAAATAGTCAACGGTTTTAATCGGCGGGGATGCGGCGGGCGGAACCTGCGGTAGGAAGAAAAGGGGGTGGAAAGAAGAGGCCCCGCTGCGGTGCAGCGGCGGGTGGCTGCACCGCAGCAGAGGGGCTCAATCCCGGCGTCGTGCCGGCAGGGAAAAGGTGGTGCGGGGCAGTTCAGTCGAAAAGGCTGTACTGGGCGCTCACGGCGCCTTTGCCTGAGCGCTTGCTTACTTCGCGGATGCGCTCCTCCAGGGCCATGATGATCTGCATCTGGTCGCCGCTGAGAAGTTTGCAGCCCGCATATTTCTCGATTTCGATCAGGGTGTCGTCGAGGTTGAAGGACTTTAACTGGAGTTCATCGAGATCATCGAATTGGTCCCAGTAGGCGGCCCAATCGGTTCTCACGGTTTTTGCCATAGGAAAGTGCCTTTACAATCAGATCAGGTCAATAACGGTTCAGCGCCAGTGCTTCACGCTGCCGCCGGGGCGAGCGCGCTGCCGGTGAGGGCGAAATCGCCCTCGGGCGCATTGCTGCGGTGGAGGCGGACCAGAGCCAGGGCGGCGTGGAGCAGGCTGAGCCACTCGCGCAGGTTCTGGCGCCAGATGCGAAAATCGCTCTCGTCGAGCACCCCCTCGAGATAGCGGCCCTGGACATCGCTGTCGACGAGATCCCAGAGGCGGTCGAGGCGCTCCTTGATCCCGGGTTCTCTCTGGAGGAGATAGGCCATGACGTCACCGGCGGAGATGTTGTGGCGCTCTTCCAGGGTGGTGAACCAGGTGCTGACGCGGCGGCTGGCGGTGCGCATGAGCAGCGCCGGTTCCTGAAGCTCGGTCCGGGTGCGCGGGCGCGGCTGCTCGATTTGCAGGGTTTCTGCGAAGGTGTTCATATCGGCTCCGATGATTAATGGTATCTGCGCAGCAGCCCCTTGACTCTGCCGATGATGCGGAAACCGGGGTCGTCAATGGGGATATAGATGGGCTGCATGGTCTGGTTTTCGGGCTGGAGGCGCACGCGGTCCTTTTCCTTGTAAAAGCGTTTGACCGTGGCCTCGTCGTCGAGCAGGGCGATGATGATCTCGCCGTTGCGGCAGCTCTGGGTGATCTGCACAGCCAGCAGGTCGCCGTCGCGGATATCGGCGTCGATCATGCTGTGACCGCGGACCCGGAGCAGAAAGATATCCTCCTTGCCCACCCAATCCGAATCGAGATAGAGGTCACCCTCGCGCTCTTCCAGGGCCAGTTCGGGCATGCCGGCCACGACCTCGCCGATGATGGGGCAGGCGCGCGCGCGGCCGGCGAGACCTTCGCCCGGCTCCTCGCCGATGATGTGATAGGAGCGCGATTTGGTCCCCTCACGGCGGCTGAGCACCCCCTTTTCCTGGAGGGTCATGAGAATTTTGTGCATCCCGGCCGTGGAGAGCTGGCCGAAAAGCTCCGCCAGTTCGCGCACGGTGGGGGGAAAACCCTTTTCCTGCTGGAACCGCCGGATGGCTTCGAGCACCTGGCGCTGTTTCGGGGTCAACGTGTCTGACATAGGTGAACTCTTATTCAGTTATTAGAACATCTGTTCACCTTAATATAGCACATATGTTTGCTTTTGTCAACCATTTTTTTCATTATTTTTACAAATGTTCATCTTTGACCACTGCAGCCAACGGCCGCCCTCCTCAGGGGGGCAAGAAAATCGTTGTTCCTGTCGGAGATTTTTGTTACAATATAGGCGTCAAGAGAGAACCATTTCAGCAGGAGTTCCATGCCGGGCACGCTTGAAAGCCGTTTCACCACCTTCCGCGACCGCATCATCGGGTATAACCAGAGCTTTGCGACCCCTTTCGGCGAGCAGCGCATCGTCTATGCCGACTGGACCGCAAGCGGCCGTCTCTACCAGCCGATCGAAGAGGCCATCGCCGGCCATTTCGGCCCTTTTGTCGGCAACACCCATTCGGAATCGAGCGTCACCGGCACCAGCATGACCCGGGCCTATCACTTCGCCCAGGAACGGATCAAGCGGCATGTCAACGCCGGCCCCGGCGACATTATCATCGCGACCGGCTCCGGCATGACCGCCGCGGTGAACAAATGGCAGCGCATTCTCGGCCTGCGCGTCCCCGAGCAGCTGGCCGACTATCTCTTCTTCCCGCCGGAGTCACGCCCGGTCATCTTTATGACCCACATGGAGCACCACTCCAACCAGACCTCCTGGCTGGAAACCATCGCTGATGTCGAGGTGATCGAACCGGACCCGCAGGGACGGGTCGATCTCGACCACCTCCACCGCCTCCTGCGCATATACCGTGACCGGCAGATGAAGATCGGCACCTTCACCGCCTGCTCCAACGTCACCGGGATCTGCACCCCCTATCATGAGATGGCGCGCATCATGCACGAACATGGCGGCTTTTGCTTCGTCGATTTCGCCGCCTCCGCCCCCTATGTCGCCATCGACATGCATCCGGAGGACCCGCTCGCAAAACTGGACGCCATCTTTTTCAGCCCCCACAAATTCCTCGGCGGGCCGGGCAGCGCGGGCATTCTCCTCTTCGACTCCTCGCTCTACACCCTGCGGGTGCCGGATCAGCCGGGCGGCGGGACGGTCAACTGGACCAATCCCTGGGGCGAACACAGCTTTATCAACAATATCGAGGCGCGCGAAGACGGGGGCACACCCGGCTTCCTCCAGGCTATCCGCGCCGCTCTGGCCATCGAGCTCAAGGAGCAAATGGGGGTGGCCGATATGCTCGCCCGCGAGGAGGAGATGAAAAACCGTCTCTTCGACGGCCTCCGCTCCATCCCTCATCTCCATCTCCTCGCCGACCACATCGAGGAGCGCCTCGGGATCTTTTCCTTCTACTCGGAAACGATCCACTACAATCTCTTCGTCAAGCTGCTCAACGACCGCTTCGGTATTCAGGTGCGCGGCGGCTGCTCCTGCGCCGGCACCTATGGCCACTATCTCCTCCATGTCGATCCCCACCGCTCGCACCGCATCGCCGAACAGATCGACCATGGTGACCTCAGCAACAAGCCGGGATGGGTGCGCCTCTCCATCCATCCCACCATGACCGATGCTGAAATCGATTTCATCCTCGCCGCCATCCGTGAGACCACCGAACGCGCCGGCGAGTGGGAGAAGGACTATTCCTACTCCTCCTCCACCAACGAATACCGCTGCCTGCGCGAATCCGGGAGCGCCTCCCCCGATGTCGCCTCCTGGTTCAAGCTGGGAGAGTGAGCAGACGCCACGATCCACCACTCTCGCTCATCTGTTCAACAACATCCGCCATCATCCGGGAATAAAGGTTAATGTCCACAGCATTTCATGCCAAATTTTACGCCCACGCCCTGACGCAGCACTTCCGCGGCGATCTCATCGGCAAAATCTCCCACTCCCTCTTCGACGCCCACGTCGATCTCAATCCCCATCAACTCGAGGCCGCCCTCTTCGCCCTCCGCTCCCCTCTTTCCCGGGGCGTGATCCTCGCTGACGAGGTCGGGCTGGGCAAGACCATCGAGGCGGGGCTGGTCCTTTGCCAGTACTGGGCCGAGCGCCGCCGCCGGCTGCTGGTCATCTGCCCGGCCGCTCTGCGGGTGCAGTGGAGCATGGAACTCGAGGAAAAATTTCATCTCCCCAACCGCGTCATCGACGCCCGCACCATGCGCCAGGTTCAGCGCGAGGGCAAGGCCAATCCCTTTGACCAGCCCCTGGTGGTGATCACCTCCATCCACTTCGCCAGCCGCCACGGCGCCCTGCTGCGGACCATCCCCTGGGACCTGGTCGTGATTGACGAAGCCCACAAACTGCGCAACGTCTACCAGGCGGGTAGCAAAATGGCCCAGGAGATCCAGTGGGCCCTCATGGAGCGGCAAAAGCTGCTCCTCACCGCCACACCGCTGCAGAATTCACTGCTCGAACTCTACGGGCTGGCCGCCCTCATCGACGACCACATTTTCGGCGAGGTCGCGGCCTTCCGCAGCCGTTTCGGCGGACCCAAACCCGACCACGCCGAACTCCGCGAACGGCTCGCCTCCTTTTGCAAACGCACCCTGCGCAGTCAGGTCTCCGAGTACATCCAGTACACTGAACGGCGCGCCATCACCATCCCTTTCACCCCGAACGAGGCGGAACAGGCGCTCTACGACGGGCTCTCCGAATATCTCGCCCGTGAGGAGACCCTGGCCGTGCCCCGCCAGCAGCGCCATCTCCTCATCCTTATCCTGCGCAAGCTGCTCGCCTCCTCCGCCTATGCGGTCGCCGGCACCCTCACCGCCATGCGCAACCGCCTGCAGTTGATGCAGCGCGGCGGGCAGCCCGACGCCGGTTTTCTCGACGGCCTTATTCAGGGGGAGGAGTTGGAGAGCGATTACATCGAGGAGAGCGATGCCGGCGGCGAGGGCGGCGCCGAAGGGGAGGCCGACCCCGTCCAGCTGGCCGGGGAGATCAGGCTCCTCGAGGGCTTTATCACCGCTGCCGGCGCCATCCCCCTGGAAAGCAAGGCCGGGAAGCTCGGTCAGGCGCTCGAATGTGGTTTCGCGGAGATGAAAAAGATGGGGGCGCCGGAAAAGGCCCTCATTTTCACCGAATCCCGGCGGACGCAGGAGTACATCCACCGCCACCTCGTCCGCATCGGCTACGGCGGCCGCATCGTCCTCTTCAACGGCAGCAACACCGACCCGGAATCGGCCGCCATCTACCAGGAGTGGCTGGAACGCCGCGCCGGCGAGGGACGCAGCAGCGGCTCGCGCCAGATCGACATCCGCACCGCCCTGGTCGACCACTTCCGCGACCGCGGGCAGATCATGATCGCCACCGAGGCGGCCGCCGAAGGCTTGAATCTGCAGTTCTGCAGCCTGGTCATCAATTATGACCTCCCCTGGAATCCCCAGCGCATCGAACAGCGCATCGGCCGCTGCCACCGCTACGGCCAGAAACACGATGTGGTGGTGATCAACTTTATCAACACCGGTAATCAGGCCGACCAGCGCGTCTATGAGCTGCTCGAGCAGAAATTCAACCTCTTCAACGGGGTCTTCGGAGCCTCCGACGAAATCCTCGGCCAGATCGAATCGGGCGTCGACTTTGAGGCCCGCATCCTCGACCTCTACCAGCGCTGCCGCAGCCGCGAAGAGATCGATGCCGCCTTTACCGCCCTGCAGCAGGAGATGGAGGAGAGCATCACCCATCAACTCGACAAGACCCGGCGCCTGCTGCTCGAGCATTTCGATCAGGATGTGCAGGCGCGGCTGCGCACACGCCTGGAGGATGCCCGCCAGCAGCTCAACCGCATTGGCCATTTTTTCTGGGAGCTGACCCGCTATCAGCTCGCCGACCAGGCCCGTTTCAACGACGCCGGCCTCCAGTTCGACCTGGTCCAGTCGCCCCTCCCGCAGGTCCCGGCCGGCCGTTACGCCCTGGCCTCCCGCAGCCGGGCCCCGGTCGCCGACCAGGCCCTCTACCGCCTCTCCCATCCGCTGGGTGAATATGTCCTGGCGGCCGGCAAGCGCCACAACACCCCGGTCGCCCATCTCTTCTTCGACATCAGTCACCATCCGACGCGGATCTCGATGGTCGAGGCGGTCAGGGGCCGCAGCGGCTGGCTCACCCTGCAAATGCTGATGATCGACGGCCTCGAACGCGAGGAGCATCTCGTCTTCGCCGCTGTTGACGATCAGGGGCGCGCCCTGGACGGGGAACTCTGCGAACATCTCTTCTACTGCCGGGGCGCCGTCATGCCGGCGCAGGAGGCCCCGGATGCGGTGCTCAAAAAACTGGCCCGGGAGAGCGAAAAACAGATCAGGAACCTCACCCAGCACTCCCAGGAGTGGAACAATACCCTCTTCAACGAAGAGTGCGAACGTCTCGAGACCTGGTCGGATGAGGCGGCCGAGGCGGTCGAGAACGAACTGGCTGAAGCGAAAAAAGAGATCCGGCGGCTCAGCCGCCTCTCCCGCCGCACCCGGGTCCCCCTTGAACAGCACCAGCTGCAGCGGCAGTTGCAGGAGCTGGAGCAGAAGAAGCGGCGGCTGCGGCAGCGGATTTTTCAGGTCGAGGACGAGACCGGGATCAAACGCGACACGCTCATCGCAATGCTCGAGAAGCGGGTGGCCCAAAAGAGCGAGGTGACCGGGCTTTTCACCATCCGCTGGAGCGTGGTGTGAGCGCCCGGCCTGCCGGGACATAAAAAAAGGCCGGAAGAGAAACTCTTCCGGCCTTGCGCGTAATACGCACCGATTAATCGAACTCCTCGTCGCCATGGACGTGGCCGTGTTCGAGTTCCTCCTGGGTGGCAGGACGCACACCGGTCAGCTCCACCTCAAAATGGAGGGCCTTGCCCGCCAGCGGGTGGTTGAAATCGAGGGTGATCTCGTCACCGTCGATCTTGCTGATGAAGCAGGTTACTTCCTCTTCAGCCTCTTCATCGACCTCGGCGAGCAGTTCGGTGCCGATCTCCAGTTCGAGGTCATCGGGCAGTTCTTCCCGCTTGACCACCTGGATATCCTCGGGATCGTAATCGCCATAGGCATCGGCCGGCGGGAGGACGACCTTTTTCTTGCTGTTCATCGCCATAGTCACAATCTCGGCTTCCAGCCTGGGCAGCAGCTCGCCGGAACCGGTGATGAACTCCATCGGCCCCTCATCGTAGGTGGTATCGAGCAGATTGCCATCCGCGTCGGTGAGATTATACTGGATCGTGACGACCTGGTTTTCTTTTATGGGCACGCTGACCTCCTTGAAATCGATGATCAATATTGTCTGTTAAACACGCGTTCATAATACGCATTAAATCGCAAAAAACCAAGGCAAAAAAAGTGCCCTGACCGCAGTAACGCCGCTCTCAACCTGCGCCGCCCCCCCCGCCGCCCGCACCTCCGCCGCCACCCACGCTCGCCCCGCCACCGACGCCGCCGGATGAACTCATCGTTGTGGTCATGGCGGTGAAAGCCTGGGCGAACGAATCGGCACCTCCTGCCGCTCCGTCGCCGGAGGTATAGATGAACCAGGGCAGATAGTGGGCGTTCTGCCCCGCGGGGATCTGGCTGGCGAGCGCCTGGTACTGCGGCTTGCCCGCTCCGAGCACCGGGGCGTAGACGAAGTAACGGTCGATCCGGTCGAGCAGGCTCCCCTGCGGGGTCTGCAGGAAAGCCTTGCTGCGCATGTAGCGCGAAAGCGCCTTCCAGCGCTGGAAGCGCCGCTCTCCCTCCTCGGTGCGATGCAGGATCGCATAGGCGCTGATCAGCAGCGCCAGAAAAAGGGCGGCCGCCACCGCCGGCCACGGGGCATACCAGATCAGCAGCAGGAGGCTTGCCACCATGCCGGCACCGCAGCAGAGCATCGCGCGATGCATGCCGCTCAGACTGCGCTTGTCATACCAGCCGGCCGCTTCGGCCGCTTTTTTCACGCCCACCTGCCATTTGCTGAAAAAGCTCTGCACCTTGAGAGCGTGCTTGCCAAAAGTCTTGAGTGAAATTTCGTTCTCGCCCCCCGCAAGATCATTGAAAATGAAATCAAGCAGACCGGACTCGTATTCCTGCAGCTCACTCCGCCGTTTTTGGGCGGCATCGGCCTGCAGGGAGAGCAGATAATCGCGCTTCATCCCCTTGCCGCTGAAAAAACCACGGCTTTCGCTCGTGCTCTCGGAGATTTCGACAAAACCGCGCCGCGCCAGATCATAAAGAGTGGCGAGAAGGGCTCCGCTGGTGATGATCCGGTTGTTGAGGAGGTAGGAGACCAGCGCCGGCGGAGTCTCGTCGGGGATCTCGGGGCTCTCTTTCGGGACATAATCGTGTATCGCCGGGCGCTTGCCATAGTTCCGGTAAAAAAAGTACCAGATCCCGAGGCCGATAAAGGCCAAAAGTCCGGCATAATAGCGCCCTTCCACGCGCCGCACGGCGCGGACCGCCTGCTTCGCCTCTTCCTTTTCGCGCAGGGCGTTGGCTTTTGCCGCCCAGCTCGCCTCCTCAGCCAGGATAGCAGGGCGCACCTCTCCGGCCGCGACAGCCATGCCCGGGAACCATTCGGGCGGATAGAGCGCCCGCACCTCCAGATAAACCCGCGCCGGCAGCTCCGCACAGGTGGCGGTTATCCGCCCTGAAGGCTGGATGGCCGAACGCGCCCAGAGCGGGCCGTGGAGCCAGTGCAGTACCTCGCCGCCGCTTTCCTCCTGCGGAGGATGAAGGGTCAATGTCACATCCTTCTGCTTTTGGCTCCAGTCCCTGCCGATGAACTGGTAATAAAAGACCGCTGCATCCTCGTGTCGGGCGACGGCCCCCTCCAGCCGGTAGCGGAAAATAAAGGTGCGGCGCTCATCATCAGCCGAAAAATACCAGCGCACCTCAATCAGCCCCTCCTCCTGCTTGACCGTAAAAACGCCCGGGTCATCGTCCTCTTTCTCAACATAGGCCTGATCGCCCTCCTCGATGGCGAAATCGCTGTAACGCACCCCTTCGCGCAGGGGCAGGGAGCGGAAGGCGTAGTGAAAGGAACCGTCGAAATCGTAGCTCCGCCGCTCCTCCACCAGCAGCGCTCCGTCCTGCTGCAGCCAGGCCTCGATCTGGACCGGTCCGATGGAATAGGATTTGTCCGCCCGCACGGGAGCCGCGATCACCAGGACGATCGCCAGGAGAAAAGAGCAAACGGTGGCAAAATTTTTCATTTTATACTCCGGTAACTGTACAAGCCAGAGAGCCGCTTCACCCGCAGGCTCCTTATACAAAGAAGCCTGCGGTCAGGCAGGCTTCCGGATACTGCTGCATGCGCGTTTAAAATGTGTAGGATGCGTTGAGGACGATCCCCGAGAGCCGCTGGGAATAATCGGCCTCGTCTGCATCATCCTGACCGAAAAGATCCCCGCGATAGCCGAGGTTGAGGCCGATGCCGTCCGGGAAACGATAACCGATCCCGGCGGTGAGAGCGAAAAGATGAAGATCGTAGGACTCATCCCAGGAGGAGTAGCCTTCGGGATTGTACTCGGTGGGGCCGAGGTTGTTTTCCAGCTCCATACTGCCCATGAGATAGGCCATGGAGCCGTAGGCGTAAAAACTGGAGGTGCCGAAGGGTACGACCAGTGAAGCCCCGGCGCCGTAAAGAGTGCCCGAAGAGGTCGCATCGTACTCATCGTACCACTGGATAAACTCCCAGGTATCAACGGTATATCCCGACCAGAGCCAGTTGTCCGAGGTGGCCGTCTCTTTCACATACTTGAGGCCGGCGAAGAGATTGCCACTGACACTGCTGGTGCTGATCACCCGGTAGCCCACAGTCAGATTGAGATCGGTGCGCTTGGCTTCATAGCCCTCCCACAGCATCTCCTTGTCATCGGGGCTGAGCGTCCCGACCAGCAGCGAGGCCCCGAAATTCCAGCGGCCGTGGTTGACTGCCAGATAGGGTCCGAAATAGGTGCCACTGCCGAGTTCATAGTCCTCCATATCATCCAGACTGCCCGTATAGACCAGGGCATAGCCGGGCATCCACACGCCGGCGCCGACGGTATAGGTGGTCGCATTCTGCCCGATGGCGCTGCCCATCAGCAGCAAAAGCCCGATCGTGACCTGCAGAAAGAGTGGCCTTTTCATGCTCTTTTCTCCTTTTCGAGGTTAAAAGACCGGGGGTGTGCTGACCGCCTTGCCCGGATCAGCGTTTTTCTTCGGTTTGTCGGTTTTTCTGGGCGCCGGCTCCTTTTCGGAGGTCTTGACGGGCTCGATCTCGATCCGCCCGCTGGCAATGCGCACCTTGTCTCCGACCCTGAAGGGTGTCCTGGCCACGCCGATGCGTGCCTCCGAATAGTCCCCCTTGACGGCGGTTAATATGAGACTGCCAATCAGATCCTCCGCCTGGCCGATCACCGTCCCGCCGAGATCGGTGACTACATCCCCCAGCCGGACCACGCTCACCTCCTGATCATCCTCCATGCCGTGGTTCACGCCCAGGTCCACCAGGATGACCTCGCCCTTGATGCGGATGATCGATCCCTCGACCTGGACCTTTTGCGAGAGTTTGCCCACCAGATCGGTGATCGCCCCGGTCAGTCCATCCTCACCGCGCTTGCTGGTGACATTCTGGGCCACCTCCAGCGCGGCGGTCTTGACGTCGACCAGGCGGGTGTTGATGATATAGCTTTCGCCCAGGCGGCTGACGCTGCCGATGAGGATCTTTTCGACGTTGAGAATTTTGCCGATCTCCACGGCCCTGCCCATATCGGTCACACCCGTCATCTGCAGCTTTTGCTCCTCGAGGATGCGCATGATCGCCTGGCGTTCGATGACCTTGAAACGCTGGCAATTGAAGAGTTCAGTGCTGAGAATGTCCGCCACGGCATCAGCGGTCTCCTGGCCGACGTTTTTGGCCTCGAGAGTGAGCACGGCGATGGTGGGTTTGCTTTGGGATAGAAGCTGGGGGGGCAGGAGAGCCGCGAGCAGCACAATCGGAACAAGCAGGAACTTTTTCATGGGACCCCTCGAACGCGCAATGATGATTCAACTTGCTGATAATTCAATGTACTTACGGAGGGTATATTTGTCAAGCCCTATTTTAGCCAATTGCAGCGCCGGTGGCGGCTCATGCTGATGCAGGGGAGAAACAGCAGTCCGGCGGCAGCGGTCCGGTGTGCGGGGCAGTGCGGCGCCCGGGGCCGGGTCCGGCGGCGCGGGCTCAGTGGCTGAATTCGGCCAGGTGGTCGCGGAGGAAGAGACGGGCGCGGTGCAGATTGGTCTTGACCGCCGCCAGGGTGATCCCGAGCATCTCCGCGATCTCTTTAAGCGAAAAACCTTCAATGTCCTTGAGGACGAAAACAGAACGGAACTTGGGCGGCAGGGCGGCGATGGCCTCTTCCATGGCCTGGCGCAGCTCTTCGTTCATCACCGCGTGCAGAGGGTTGTTGCCGATCGAGCGGTTGAAAGCATCGAGAGTCTCCTGACTCACCTTGCTCTCCACATCATCGAGAGAGCCGCCCTCTTTCTTGCGCGAACGCAGCCGCATCAGAGCATAGTTGGTAGCGATGCGGAAAATCCAGGTCGAAAGCGATGAGCCGCCCTTGAACTCGGGCAGGGCCTGCACCACCTTTAAAAAGGTCTCCTGCAGCACGCACTCGGCCTCAACCGGATCAGCCAAAAGCCGCAGCGCCGTGCTGTAGACCATGCGCTCGTTCCGGGTGACGATCAGGCTCATCGCCTCCCGGTCGCCCTCCACCGCCCGGCTGACCAGCTCTGTCTCGCTCAGATTTTCGTGACTCATTCCGCTGCCGATCGTTTTGCTCCTCCTCAATCTCCCGGCCGCCGGGAGGGACTGTTGCAGAATTTAACTTAAACATATTAAAATAGACTATCAAGGAATTTATTAATGAGAAACGCCGCCGGCTCGTATGAACCGGCGGCGTTATCGGACTGTAACAGGGATGATCAGCAGGATACTGCAGCAGCGATCAATGCTGCGGGCGAAGCGGCATCATTCCGCCGCCGCCCGGCTTTTCCGGATCTCGTACTCAACCTTCACTTCAGCGCTCTTGCGGAGCATGGCTGAGGCGGAGCAGTACTTCTCTTCGGAGAGGGCAATGGCGCGCTCGACCGCTTCCGGCGGAATCGCCTCACCGTAAAAGATGAACTTGATACGGATCTGCGTAAAGACCCGGGGATGCTCATCGGCGCGCTCCGCTTCCAGAAAACACTCGTAATCGTCGACGTGAACCCTCTTCTTCTCCAAAATCGAAAGGACATCCATGGAGGTGCACCCGCCCAGTCCGAGCAGAAGCAGCTCCATGGGGCGCGCCCCCCCGTCCCGCCCGCCGACCGCCTGATCGGCGTCCATGGTAATCCAGTGGTTGGAATCCGCCATGCCGGCCAGAGTCATGCCAGCGATACGTTTGATGGCTGCCTTCATACCGCTCCAATCCTTTGGTTGATTTCCTGAACAAGCTGGTCGATCTCTGCTATGCTAAAGCCCTTCTCTGCAGCCGCGCCGGCGATGGTCCCCCAGACCGGCTCACCGCAGGCCAGACAGCGCACCCCTTTCTCCATGAGCAGGCGCACCATCTCCGGGTGCTCCCGCACCAGATCTTCGATCAGGGTATCGCGTTCTATCATGGCAGTGCACCCTAGAGTTTGAGCAGAGCTTTAATATCATTCTCGAAAACGGCCTTGTCACGATAGCCGGTATAGCTCTTGTAGATGCGGCCTTGCTGGTCGATGACGAAGGTAGTGGGGATGCCGTCGATCGGCCCGTAGGCATTCAGAAAGGCCTCATTCGCATAGCCGTTGGCATAATTGATCTTGTTGCTCTTGATAAAGTCCAGCACCTTCTCCTTGCCCTCGCGTCCGAGGACGACACCCAGCATTTCAAAGCCCCTGGCTTTGTACTCGTTCTGGAGTTCGATGAAATGGGGGATCTCCATCCGGCAGGGGGGGCACCAGGTGTCCCAGAAATCGACGATCACGACCTTGCCCTTATAGTCGGCGAGTTTAATGGTCTTGCCATCCGTGCCCTCAAGCTCGAAAGCTGGAGCAGTCCGCAGATCCGAAGATGCAGCGGCCTTGGCGGGAGTGACGGCTGCGGGCACGGCCTTTTCCTTCTGTTTTGTACAGCCCGTCTGCACGCCGGCGGCGAGGACCAGGGCGGTCACCAGTAAAAACATTCCTCTTTTCATCATACCTCCAGATAGCGGTTCATGCCGTTTTCGTTAAAAGTATCGCTGATGAGCTCATCGATATGGTTTTCCAGCAGCCTTCGCACTTCAGGACTTGTGCAGCTCTCCGCCAACTCGCGGCAGAGCCGCTGCCGCAGCTGCAAAGCAATCTGCCGTGAACGGCAGGCGCGCATGCGCCCGGCGATGTCACCGCAGCTTTCCCTGATGATGAGAAGGGCTTTTGTCTCTGATCTCATTGCTTGCATCCGTCTTTACACTTAGATGACGCAGCCGGGAAAAAGTTTCATCTCTGGAGGGCCGGGGATATTTTCGTACTATTCTCTTGACATTGTGGCCTTATTTCAGTAAACTTTTTTTATTATATCCCTGCATGCTGCCAGGCAGGGAGGGATGGGCAGGAAAAGGAATCAGGAAAGGGTTCATCATGAGGAAGAGCTGGATCATGCTGCTGGGTTTGCTGGCGGCTGTGCTGATGGCGGCGAAAAGCTCGGCACAAACGCGTCAGATCGTCACCGAGGCCGGGACGCGGCAGGAGCTGACGCAGCTGCTGCGCGAGATCTGCGACTGGGCGATCTCGGTGGAGCTGCGCAGCGGCGAGATCAAGATCGCGGAAAAGCGGCGGACCTCGATCTTTATCAACAGCAACCTCGCCCGCGTTCTCCTGGCCGGCTACGAGCTCTGTGGTGACGAGCGCTATCGCGAGGAGGCCCTCGCCTGGTTCGACCGCCTTGTCGAACTGCAGCAGGTGACCGTCTCAGCCAGGGGAGATACGGTGGGCTGGTGGGGTGACATGGCGCCCGACGCCAACATCTACCTCGGCGATGCCGGCACCTCGGCCACCGGCCTGGCCGGCGCCGTCCGCTTCGCCGGCGCTTCCCGCCGCGCCGCTTATCTGCGCGCCCTCAAACTCTATGCCAATTTTGTCCGCTTCGGCACCGCCGAGGATCCCCAGGGCAAGGGACGCAGCGCCTCCCCCGGCTGGGTGATCGAGACCGGCCCCGACCTCGGCGCCCTGGGCACCGGCTATTACAAGGGCCGCCTCGCAGTCGCTCCCTACACCATCGCCACAGCCGTGACCGGCTGCGGCTTCTTCTCGGCCATCTACGGGCTCACCCGCGAACCGGACTATATCCGCATCGCCGAAGCCGCCGGGCGCTGGCTGCTGCAGCAGCGCGCCCCCGATGGCCATATCCCCTACACCATCGAAAACCGCATCCACGAAGAGTGGCCGATCAACACCCTGAGCTACGTCAGCGACGGCCTCATCGGCCTCTACCGCCGCACCCCCAACGAGGCCATGCGGCAGGAGATCGCCGCCTCGATCAACCGCAACGTCAACTGGCTGATCACGCAGCAGAACAGCCAGGGTTTATGGGGCAAGCTGCGCAGCGAGGACCAGCAGCGCAGCCAGGGAGCCATCAACCTGATGGTCCTCTACTACAGCAGCATCTCTCCCGAAAAAATGGTCCTGGAGAGCATCAGGCAGAACTACCGCTTTTTCCTCAAACCCGGCAATCCGCGTAAATTCGGAATTTTCGAACTCTCGATCAGCACGGGATTCGTCGGCTTGAGCATCGCCGAGGTCCTTGAACCCGGCATCACCTATCGCATCGACTAGTCTCCGGCGGCGGCATCAAACCGCTGCAGCGGGAGAATCAGAAGGAGTCGGCTGAAACAATGGCAAAATCGAAAAAAGAGCTGGTCGTCGGCATCGATCTCGGCGGCACCAAAATTTATGCGGCCGTCATCGATCGCAAAGGCAATATCCTCGGCAGCGAGCGTAAAAAAACCAAGGCCGAGCTCGGGTTTCCCGCGACGGTCAGCCGTATGGCCGAGTGCGCCCGCCAGGCCGTCGTCAATGCCGGTGTCACATGGGATTCGATCCGGGCGGTGGGCGTGGGCTCGCCCGGCCCCCTGGACATGAAAAAGGGGATGATCATCGAGAGCCCTAATCTGGCCTGGAAAGAGGCCCCCCTGAAAAAAGAGCTCAAACGGCTGCTGAAAAAGCCGGTCTATGTCGACAATGACTGCAATGTCGGCATCCTCGGCGAACACGCCTTCGGCGCCGCCAAAGGAGCGCCGCATGTGGTCGGATTCTTCGTCGGCACCGGCATCGGCGGCGGCATCATCATCGGCGGCAAGCTCCTGCACGGTTTTAATGAGAATGCCGGTGAGATCGGCCATATCATCCTCGACCCCGACGGCCCGCGCTGCGGCTGCGGCAACAACGGCTGCCTGGAGGCCTTTGCCAGCCGCCTCTCCATTGAAAGAGAGATCCGCGCCGCCATCGCGGCGGGGGCCCCCTCCTCCCTTTTCGAGGGGGTTGAGAATCCCGAAGCGCCGATCCGCAGCCGGCGCCTTCTCGAAGCCTATCTGGCCGGCGATGCCGCAGTGGTGCCCGCAATCAACCGGTCCGCCGAATACCTCGGCATTGCCACGGCGGCCGTGCTCAATATCTTCAATCCGGAGGTGGTGGTCATCGGCGGCGGGGTGGTAGAAGCACTCGGCGCGCTCTACGTCGACCGTGTACGCGAAGTGGCCGTCAAGAACTGCTTCCAGATCTCCTCGCGCAATGTGCGCATCGTCGAAGCCGCCCTCAAGGACGATTCCGCGGTCCTGGGCGCCGCGGTCCTGGCTTGGGCCCACTGCCGTTAGGCGGCGGCGCGGGCCCGCGCCGGCATGCAACGTTTAACCAGAACGGCCTCTGCTGTGCAGAGGCCGTTTTTTATTTCCGCAAGCGCGAGGCTGCGTCCATACATTCTGGTGTTGCATGAAGCTCCACCCCCGGCACCGGCCAGATAGCCGTTGCGGTTGTGGAAAATATTTCGTATGTTAAGTATAAATAGAACCTCATCGCGCAGCACACGGATTAAAAGAAATTGAAAACACAGGAATACGCCCAAAAGCTGAGTGAAATCTCCGAAACGATGCAGAGCCTGGTCTGGAAGATGATCAGCGAGCTGCGCGAGTCGGAACAGCGCTATCGCAGCATCGTTGAATTCGCCGCCGATGCCATCATCACCATATCCAAGGACACCCGCGTCACTTCGTGGAACAAGGGGGCAAGAACCATCTTCCACTACAGCGAAGAGGAGGCCATCGGCCATCCCATCGATACCCTGATCGCGAAAAACGGCGTGTCACAGGAGGCCGCCCGCCTCTCGGCCCAGGTGCTTGAGGGGGTCAGTCTGCAGAGCCTGGAAGCGATGCGCTATACCAAGGAGGGAGAACCCCGGCACGTCCTCATCTCCGCGGCGCCGATCACCGGCGACGACGGCAGCGTCGAGGAGGTCTCCCTCATCTACAAGGATATCACCGATCTAAAGCAGGCCCACGAACAGCTGCTGCGC
>ENA-UOWO01002481-UOWO01002481.1-activated-sludge-metagenome-genome-assembly--contig:-NODE-2481-length-22742-cov-11.336184_pt1 | contig 22742 bp, 21 predicted proteins | sample MGYA00238148_ERZ761564 | MGnify/ENA primary metagenome ERZ761564 (study PRJEB28885, sample SAMN05720194) | activated sludge metagenome | isolation source: Anaerobic digester | place: USA... | reverse complement strand
TCGAAGTGATGTTCGCAGTCCTTGTAGGGGCAGAATGGTGGTTCGAACGTATGGGGCCTCCATGAGCTTGGGATAGGTTGTACGACCTACACGCTCGCGCGTATCCCCATGCTTTCGATGCTATCCGTGGTTTTGATCCATAAGATTCGGAACACTGGAGGCGATGGCCTATATTGACGAAAATCGAGTTTCGGGTATGCTTATATCCGCTTTGTCCCTACCCATGGAGGATCATAATGGTAGCTTTGATAGTAGGTTTCGTATGTATCGCGTTTGCCATCTTCGCGTGCCTTCCGGGGACCCTGGACTGGTGGCAGGATGTGCTCGCCTTTCTACGCGGCTCCGTGCCGGTGCTCGCGGCGTTCATCGGCTTAATAGCCGTGTTCATCGGCGTCGCGGACATAAAGGATAGGATAGAAGCCAAAAAAGAAGAGGCCGAGGAAGCCTCCGCCGAGAAGAAAGAGTAGTCCTCTCGTCCGCTTGACACGATATGCGATGTATGGGATTATACCGCTCGCCGTTTTATACGCTAACGAACTCCACGAAGGTGAAGGTATAGATTGATGAAGACCGTATTCGTAAAGCCCGCCGAAGTCGCCCGTTCCTGGTTCGTCATTGACGCCCAGGGTCAGCGCCTCGGTCGCGTAGCCGCCAAGGCGGCCACTCTTGTGCGTGGCAAGCACAAGGCCTGCTACACCCCGCATCAGGAAGTCGGCGACTATGTCGTGATCGTCAACGCTGACAAGATCGAGGTAACCGGCAACAAGTTCAACGATAAGGTGTATTATCGCCATACCGGCTATGCCGGCGGGCTCAAGAAAAATACCTTCGCGTCCCTGATCGAGCGGCATCCCACGGATCCCCTCGAGATCGCGATTCGCGGTATGCTCCCCAAGGGGCCGCTCGGCCGCAAGCTCGCGATGAACGTGAAGGTCTATGCGGGGCCGAACCACCCGCACGCGGCGCAGTCGCCCGTCGCTATCGAAGTCTAGGAGAGGTAAACGATGGTTAGGAATCTTGGAATAGGTACCGGTAGACGTAAGACTGCCGTGGCCCGAGTCTATCTACGCGAGGGCACGGGCAAGATCACCGTTAACAACCTCGAGCTCGAGAAGTACTTCCCGATAGCCGAGATAGCCGGTTCCGTCCGTCAGCCTCTCGTCGTGACTGCCAGCGACAACAAGTTCGATATCGTCATTAACGTGGTCGGCGGCGGTCCCAACGGCCAGGCCGGCGCCTGCAGGCACGGCATCGCCCGCGCCCTCAGCCAGGTCGACCCCGCATCGAGCATCGCGCTCAGGAATAACGGTTTCCTGACCCGCGATCCGCGTATGGTCGAGCGCAAGAAGTACGGACAGCGTGGAGCGCGCAGGCGCTTCCAGTTCTCCAAGCGCTAAGACACGATGGACGAAACGGCCTGATGGCCAGGATCGTCGGTATCGAGAAGGGAGCCTCCGGCGCCGTCAAGGCGGTCGCCGTGGATGGCTCCTTTTTTATTTTCCGGAATGTCTTCCTGGCTGCGGCGCTCATGGAACGCGGCCTTTCCTTGCCGTTCACCGAGCGCCGGGATGACGACGACCCTTTCGTCGAGGTGGCGGACGAAGCGCTCGATGACGCCGTCGCGGCGACGGAAGCCGAGGCTAGGGCACTGGCTCTGTTGGCAAGGGCGGAGCAGTACCGTTTCGGTCTGGAGCGGAAACTGACCGCTCGAGGCTTCTCTCGGTTCGCGATCCGGGTCGCCCTCGACGGCCTCGAGTCGGTCGGGCTATTGTCTGACGAGCGCTACGCCTCGTCATGGATACGGCAAAGGATACGGCATAAGGTCGAAGGGCCGAGAAGCCTAGCGGCCGCTCTGTCGGTTAAGGGCGTGGATCGCAGGGCCGTCAAGGCGGCGATGGATCAGGTGCTCGAGGACGGCGATACGCAGCGGATCATCATGCGCTGTGCGGCAAGGCTGGTCGATAGCGGCGGTGAAATGGCTGACCACCGAGCGCGCTTGATCGAGTTGGGCTGGCGGCCCGCGGACGTGGACGAGGCTATCGACTCGCTCGAGTCCTAGAAATACCTTGACATTTCATCACCTTTCTTACAGAATGATTGCAAATCATACCGTATGGGGAGAGCCGCAATGGATGACGACATCCTAACTATAGAAGAAGTGGCCAAGTACCTACGCGTTTCCGAGCGCACGGTCTACGACTGGGCGCAAAAGGGAGAGATCCCCGCAGGCAAGATCGGGACTGTCTGGCGCTTCAAGAAGAGCGAGATCGAGCGCTGGGTTAATGAGAGGCTTTCATCGAACAAGCCGGTATCGAACCTGCACCCGGTGCGCATGCGCAACGTCCTATCGCCCGACCGGGTCGTATTCCTCGACTACCCACGCAAGCGCGATGCCTTGGTAGCCCTGGCCGAGCGCCTCGCGGCCGCGCCGCAGATCAAGAGCAAGCAGGAGCTGGTCTCCGAGCTGCTCAGGCGCGAAGACCTGATGAGCACCGCTATCGGTCGTAACATCGCCATACCCCACGTGAGGCTGTCGAGCGTCACCGACCTCGTCGTAGCGGTCGGCGTCAGTAAATGCGATATCCAGGACTTCAACGCCTTCGACGACGCGCCGGTCAGGCTCTTGTTCATGATCGCCGCCGCCTACAATCAGCACGCGTACTACCTGCAGACTCTGTCATACTTCAGCGCCAAGCTCAAGTCGAATGAGCTACGGGAAGGTATCCTCTCGGCCGCTGACCCGGCCGCCGTCTATGAGCTTCTGATAGCGCAGGACGAGGACTAAAACCGGGGCCCGATGGCCTAGCTACGGAGGCGCCCCGTTCGGGGCGCCTTCTTCGTCTACGGTATCCAGGGCGGGCTTCCGTTGCGCCAGGAGCGGCTTCCGTGCTACTATTCGTCGCTTTCATACATAGAAATCCAAGCTAGAACGAGGTGCCGTCACGTGTTCCTGAAAAGCCTCGAGATATTCGGCTTTAAGAGCTTCGCCGATCGATCGCGCGTAGACTTCTCCGAGGGCATCTCCGCCCTGCTCGGCCCCAACGGTTGCGGTAAGTCGAACGTCGTCGACGCGATCAAGTGGGTCGTCGGCGAGCAATCCGCGCGCTCACTGCGCGCCGACACGATGGAGAACATCATCTTCAACGGCACCGAGTCCCGCAAGGCGCTCAACGTGGCCGAGGTCACCCTGACCATCTCGAACGAGAAGGGCGTCCTGGACCTCGACGTGCCCGAAGTCGCTATCAAGCGCCGTCTCTACCGATCCGGCGAGAGCGAGTACTTCATCAACAATCAGCCAGCCAAGCTCAAGGAGCTCAAGGAGCTGTTCTGGGACACCGGCATTGGCAAGAGCGCCTATTCGGTGATGGAGCAGGGCCGCATCGACCAGATCCTTTCGTCCAAGCCCGAGGAGCGCCGCTATCTGTTCGAGGAGGCGGCCGGCATCACGAAGCACAAGGCGCGCTCCCGCGAGGCCGAGCTCAAGCTCGAGCGCACCGAGGAGAACATGCGCCAGGTCGAGGGCATACTCGGCGAGGTCAAGCGCAGCCACGACACCCTCAAGGTCCAGGCCGAGAAGACGCTGTCGTACCGGTCCCTGCGCGAGGAGGTGTTCAACGCCGAGCTCGACCTGCACCTGCTCAGGCTTCGAGGCTTCGTCAACGATAAAGAGCGGCGCGACGGCGAGATAGCCCAGCGCACGGCCGAGCGCGACGCGCTCAAGGCCCAGATCGACGGCATCAACCTGTCGCTCGAGGAGAACCTCGACATCGTCAACTCGATGGAAGCTAAGCTCGTCGATGTGCAGAAGACGGTCTACGGCCTGGCCGTGGAGCGGGTGGGTAAGGAGAAGGAGCGTAAGCTCCTGTCCGAGCGCGTCGCTGAGGCCAAGGCCAAGATCGACCAGGCCAGGCTCAAGCTCAAGGCGCTCGAGGAGAAGCTCGAGACGCTACGCGAGGACGAGGACGAGAAGAACGACATCCTTCGCGGGCACAAGGGTCGCATCGCCGAGATCGAGAAGAACATCCTCGGCTTCGAGGGCTCGATCAAGAACGCCGAGGAGAGGATCAAGGCCAACGACCAGGCTATTGCCCGTTCGGAGGCCGACATCGTCGCTTTCGACGAAGAGCTGGTAAGCGCTCAAGCCGAGCTGGACGCCATAACCGAAGACATCGTCTCCGAGCTCGATGCGAGGCTCAAGGATATCGGCTATTCGGCGGCCGAGCGTAAGGCGGCCGAGGAGGCCATCGACGCGCTGATAGCTGGAATCATCGCGCGCCTGTCCGGTAAGGCGGCCATACTCGACGACCTGTCCAGGCTCAAGGACTATGGCGCGGCCGAGGCTCGGGCGCTGATCGAGAACGCCAGAACCGCGATGGCCGAGTCGGCAGACCGGGCCCGCGAGCTCAAGGAACGCTACGAGGCGTACCGCCTGACGACGCCGTCGTTCATCGACGAGTTCCTGTCCCCCGAGGGCATCATCACCAAGAAGCGTTCCGTCGACGGGCGCATGGCGGCGATCAAGGACGGCGTGACGGAGCGGCGCGAGCGCATTGCCACGGCCCGCGAGGAGAACCGCGAGCTGGCTTCCCGTATCGACGAGTACCGTAAGACTCTCGAGGAGTTGCGCGGCAATCGTATCAGGATGCAGACCCAGGCCCAGTCGGCCGAAGAGCAGCTCGCCATGATCAGGCGGGAGATAGCCAGCCAAGAGGGCTACTATCGCGAGCTCGACGCCGAGGCCGCGATGGAGGGCCGCAGGCTGTCGGAGGCGGAGGAGGATCTCTCGTCGATCGACGAGGAGATCGCCGACATCGAGAAACGTGGCCGCGAACTGACCGCCGAACTCGAGCGCCTCGAGAAGGATATAGCCATCAAGAACAGCGACCTCGGCAAGCGGCAGGAGGAGCTGAAGAAGAAGATAGACAAGCTCGGTTCGTTGCAGACGGAGCTCGAGCGGCTGCACCTCGGCCTGGCCCAGACCGAGACCGAGATACGCAACGTCCAGGACAACTTCCGCGAGCAGTACGGCCGCGAGCTCGTCGAGTTCGAGGAGCGGATGTACGAGCTGCGCTCCCAGGCCGCCGAGCTCCGCGACAGGCTGTCCGACCGGAAGCAGCGGCTCAAGGACCTCGGCTCGGTCAACTTGATGGCGCCGGAGGAGTATACCGAGGTCAAGGAACGCTACGAGTTCCTGTCGACTCAGCTCGCCGACCTCCAGAAGGCCCGCGACGACCTCAGGCGCATCACCCAGGAGATACGCGACGAGAGCGCGGAAATGTTCCTGAATACCTACAACCGCGTCAAGAAGAACTTCCATAACATGTTCAGGCGCCTCTTTGGCGGCGGCCGAGGCGAGCTACGCCTGAGCGACCCGGACCACGTACTCGAGTCTGGCATCGAGATTTTCGCGCAGCCGCCCGGGAAGAAGCTCGAGAACATCACGCTGCTGTCGGGCGGCGAGAAGAGCCTGACCGCCATCGCGCTGCTGTTCGCCACCTACATGGTCAGGCCGTCGCCGTTCTGCTTCCTGGACGAAATCGACGCGGCGCTCGACGAGCAGAATGTCATCCGCTTCGTCAACCTGCTGCGGGAATTCGGCCGTACGAGCCAGTTCATCGTCATCACCCACAACAAGAAGACGGTCACCTGCGCCGACGCCCTGCTCGGCGTGACGATGGAGGAGTCCGGCGTGACCAAGGTGATAGCCGTCAGGCTGGAGCGCTCCGACGGCCAGCCCATCACGATGCCCGCTCCGTCCGAACCCTTCATCGACGAGGACGTCGAGTACGAAGCTGGTCGCGAACTGACCCTGGAACCTGAGGCCGCCAAACCTGAGAAGGCCAGGGCCAAGGCCGACGAGGCGACCGCGCGAGCTTCCGACCACGAGGAGACCGATGTCGTATCCGAGGCCGTCGCTATCGTCGCCACGACAGACGACACGGTGGCCGACGTCGAAGCGATCCGCGATGACGGCCTTCAGGCCTCAGGCGACGCGGGGACGACGGAACCATGAGGTTTCCGCCGGCCCTGGCGGCTCGGTTAGGTGCCGTAGCCAAGCCGGCGCTAGGCCTCGCGCGAGCGGCGCGCGCGGCCGTCGGCAAGGCGCTGGCGGCGTTGGCCGAGAAGCTGCGCGGCCTGTCGCCTCGGGGTAAGGCCATCGCGCGCCTCTCCGTCGTCGGCTGCCTGGCGTTCGCTACGGCCATCGCGCTCATAGCGATGACGGCCGGGTCGAACGCTCGCCGAGACGGCTCTCGACTCGCGCCGTCCGCGGAACCGAGTGTCGCTTCGGTACGGTCGGAGCCGACCGTACCGGGCTCCGGCCAGGCCCTCGCGTCGATGCTCCTGATTCCAGGCGACGGCGAACGCCCCTGGCCGCTGGCGCTCGAGCCGAAGCCGAGGTATACTGACGCGGACGCGGCGGAACTGAGCCCGGACCTAGGCGCCGTCGAAATCGGCGACTTGAGCCGTCGCAGGAAGGTAGCACTTGAAACGATCTACGGCGCGGTCCACTAGCGGCTACATGATAGCTGCGGCCTTAGCGACCCTGAGCGCGTTCTCGTGCGCGGGCGGCCCGGAACCGCTGGCGGCGGACGAGGCCGTCGTGGCGGCTGAACCGATCGCTGCCTCGGACGTTCCGGCCCTGGCTACCGAGCGTCTTTCGCCCGAGGTCCTGACCGCTAGACGGCCCGTCGCCTATCCGGGCGCCGTGATCCTGCCCACCCTGCCTGAACCAGCGCTACCCGTACCAGTAGCGCCATCTACCTCGCCCGAGACGATCCAGGCGGCCTCGGCGAGGCCGGATACCGGCTCGACCGGACCGGTCGTCGATCCAGGCATACCAAGCGACGTCACGGTGCTGTCGACGGCACCGTCGTACGGTACCATCAGCCTAGCCGAGCCGGAGATACCGGAACCCGCCCCGACGAAGGAAACCGCCCCGGTCGCTCCGGTCGCTCCGGTCGCCGCCGCGAAGCCCGTGGCCCCGGTGGCTGCCTCGAAGCCCGCCGCGCCCAAACCTGCCGTGCCCAAACCAGCCGCGCCCGAGGCAGCCGCGCCCGAGGCATCGCCGGTCGTGCCCGCTGCGAAGGCGACCCCCGCTCCCGAGCCGACCAAGGCTCCCGAACCGGAAGCGTCGGCCGAGCCTGTGGAACCCGCTTACGTACTGCCGGCCGCGCCAACGTCCTCGGCCAGATCGGTCGCCGCGGCTGCCGTACCGGTCGCCGAGACCAGGCTCGAGACCGCGAGAGGTCAGGGCTTCGAGCTACGCTTTCCTGGCTCCGGTTGGGTCTATCTCGGCGACGAGGACGGGATGGACGGTATCAAGTATAACGCCAGGCGATTCGAAGATTCGCAGGCGGTGTTCTCTCTGAACCCGGAGCGTTCGGGCGAGTATCTCCTACGCTTCCATCGGCAGAATCCGATCGACGGCTCGACCGAAGTCAGCCTCGTACGCGTCGTCGTGACCGACAAGGCGGCTATGGTTCCGGCTTCCGTTCCGGCTTCCGTTCCGGCTACCGCATCAGCCGCATCTACCGCTACCGTTCCCACCGCTCCAGCGACAAGCGCTCCTGTAGCAAGCACTCCCTCGGCGTCGCCTCGAGTCTCGACTACGACGGCTCCCGCGTCTTCCGCTCCCGCAGCTCCCGCTCCCGCTTCATCCGCGCTGAGCGATCCAGAGGCTTTGCTCAGGCTGGCCCGCGACGAGCTCGACGCAAAGCGGGTGCAGTCCGCGATCGAGGCGCTCGATCGCTACTTGTCATTGTTCCCGTACGGAGGCGACGAGGCCTACTACTTGTACGCGCTCGCCTGCGAGCAGGACACGCCGTTTAGGGATATCAAGCGATCATACGAGTACTATAAGCGTGTGCGCGACCAGTACCCGAGGAGCCCGCGCTGGAAAGCGGCGGCCGAGCGCGTCGCCTATCTCGAACGGCACTATTTCGGCCTGCGGTAGCGGGCGTCCGCCCGACGCGTGGTCGCGTCTAGTGTTACGAACCTTGTTTAGGATATGCTCGATCCATGGCAACCATCAGGCGATACTACGAGCGACCGGCCATCGCGGAGCTCGACTCGGTCGTAACCGGAGTGAGCGAGCGGGCCGACGGCGCCAGCGTCGTGACTCTGTCGGAGACGATCTTCTATCCCGAAGGCGGAGGACAGCCCTGCGACCTCGGCGACCTGGCCGGACTGCCGCTGGAGGCCGCGCTCGAGGAGGGCGACGAAGTCGCGCATATCCTACGCGCCGATCCCGTCGCGCTAGCCGCGGCTGGCGTCTGCCCCGGCGCCACGGTTCGGTCCGTCGTAGACCTTGGGCGAAGGATCGACCATAGCGAACAACATACGGCTCAGCACCTCCTGTCGTCGATACTCCTGCGCGCGATGGGTGCGAGGACCTTGTCGTTCCACCTAGGCGAGCGGCACTCCTTCATAGATCTGAATATCGCTCCGTTCGGAAGAGACGACGCCGACGCGATCGAGGACGAGGTGACGCGCGCGGCCCTCGACGACTATGGGGTGACTACGCACCTATGCCCGCCCGAGGATCCGGCGTCCTTCCCGCTACGCAAGGAGCCGTCGGTCGAGGCGGCGGTGTTGCGTGTGATCGAGATAGATGGCATCGAGTACTCGGCCTGTTGCGGCACCCATGTAGCGTCGACGAGATCGCTCGAGCCGTTCAGGATTCTTAGGGCGGAGAAGTACAAGGGCGGCTGCCGGGTCTACTTCGTGGCCGGCGGCAGGGCCAGGGCGGACTATAGGCGCGTCGCGGGGATAGCGGTTCGGGCGGCCGCCGCGGCCGGCTGCGCCGATGACGAGCTCGAGGCGGCCGTCAGGTCGTCTAGGGAGCGGCAGAAGGAGCTGGAGCGTTCCCTGGCGGTGGCGCTCGACGAGGTCGCGGCGGCCAGAGCCGAGGCGCTCGACGGGTCGGGCGACAGGTCGGGCGACGATTCGCCGGCCGAGCCGGTCTTCGCGGTGGCGGCCAGCTATGACGCGGGCAACCGGCTGGCCAGAGCGCTCGCCAGGCGCGGCCGGGTAGCCGTGGTCGACTGCGGCGACGAGCTCAAGGTCGTGGCCTGCTCGCCGACCGGCGGTCCGGCCGTCGATGCGGCTTATAGCCAGGCGGCCATGGCGGCCGGGGGCAAGGGCGGCGGCGGCAAGGCTTATTTCCAGGCGGCCTTCCCGGATCGCGCATCGCTCGAGGCCTTCGTCGCGGCTGCCCGGGCCGCTGTCGTCAGCTAGCGCTACGGCTCCAGCGGGCGGCGATTGTCCGATAGCCGCTTGCGCAGGTAGTCGCGGTCGAGCCCGAGGTCGGCGACGACCCTGCGTAGTTGTTCCGCCGACAAGAGGTTCTGTTCGGCGAATAGGTAGCACAGCGCCTTCTCCGCGATACACGGTACTTCGAGCGCTGCCATGTTCTCCGGCCTAGGTCGCGGTCCGTCGAGGTAGAGCCGCTTGAGGCTGGCGTAGAGCCTGGATCGCTCGACGTCGCCCGCTATCGCGGCAAGCTCGGCGAGCAGGGGCTTGAGGTCGCCGCGCGAGGCGGCCTCGCCGAGCGGCTTGAGCGTGAAGAAGGTGTATTCCTTGCCCGGCAGGTAGTGGTGTTCGTCACAGCGCGTGCAGTAGTTCGGTTCGCGCGGGTCGTCCTTGAGCCGGTCGCCGCCGACGATGATCAGCGGGTCGAAGTATAGCGCGGGGCACTCGCGCCCCTCGACACTATAGTAGCGGTAGGTGTACAGCGAGTCGGCTATGCAGTCGGGATGCTCGCAGTATGCGGTCAGCGGGAACACGTCGGTCGCGTTCTCGAGGAGTAGCCGCGCCGCCTGGTTGAATATCTCTTTGCGGAAGTTGAGCACGAGCGTCGGCAGGATGAACACGAGGCCGCGCGATTCGGACTCGTTGCGTATCAGGTAGGCTACGCGTTCGTCGTAGAAGGATGCCTCGTCGAGTATCCAGGTGCCCGAGCCGGGACGCTCGGCTATCAGCGCCTCGAGCCCGAACGAGTCGGCCGCGCAGCCTATCGAGTCGCCGCAACGCTCGTAGCCGCCGCGGTAGGGCAGGGCATCGTCCGGGTAGTCTTTGAAGCGGTCCTGGTCGATGCCGAAGCGTACGAACTCCATGCGCCGCCGGTCGGCCCCGGCGGTCGTCGTGCGCGCGGCTACCCGCTCGCCCTTGCGCAGGGCCACGCGGGAGTCGCGCCAGACTCTGGCGCTGTACTCGGTCTTGCCCGAGCCCATCGGCCCGATCACGAGGATGCGGCGGCCGGGCTTGGAGAAGTCGAAGTGGTCGAAGGAGCGGTGGACGCGTATGCTCGGGAAGCCGAGGCTTAAGAGGAAGGATTCCCCCGGGTCGCGCGCGGCTCCAGGGGACGGCCTATCGTCGGGCATCACTCCAGGTCCTCCTCGTCGTCGTCCGCTAGGGGCAGAGCGCGCTTGACCGATACGAGGGCGGTGCCGACGCCGAGGCCGATGAGGCCGGCCGGCAGGAAGCCGCCGCCGAGCCTCGAGGCTACGAAGCGCAGGTAGTCCAGCAATGCCGGCAGCTCGGCGACCGCGATTTCCGGTGATAGCCTGAGCGCTTGCCCGGGGAGGATCAGCCTGGGTAGGAGGCCGATGGACAGGATTATGGCGCTCGGCGCGATGACGCGGGAGCCGAGCGTGCCCAGGCGCCGTCGCCAGTCCCCATCCGACACCATGACGCTGGCGAAGCATAGCCCCGCGCCGCTCAGGAGCAGCCATAGCGACGCCTGCGACGCGGCGAGCGACCAGGAGACCGATGGGATCTCCATCCTCGAGCCCGCCTCGCCGATCAGCGCCTGGTCAGGCTGCGCGGCGAGTGCGCCGAGCAGCACCGCCTCGACGGCGGCCTTGCCGGCGTCTCCCGGCGGTAGCGTGATCGGCGTCTCCGCCCGACCCGGATCGCCCGGAGCCCTTGTCACGGTTTCCGGTAGCGCGGCCTTGGCGACGTAGACCGAGGCGAAGGTCGGCGCGCCGGTACTGACGGCCGCCTTGAGCGGCCTCGCGTCGAAGTAGAAGAAACCGTCGCCGCGGCCGAAAGCCTCGTAGGCAGCGTCGATCGCGCCCGAGACGGTGTCGACAACGGCGCTCGTCGGCACGGAGGCCTGGAACGCCGCGGTCGCGGCCTTGCCGTTCAGCACGGAGCCGCCGAGGCGCATGGTCTCGGGCGCCATCGTCACCAGGTCCGGCGATCGTAGTAGCTCGGAGAAGCGCGGGTCGACGACCAGGGTCTTGAGCGCGGCGCTGTCGCCGGCCGCCGGCGCGAGCGAGGCTACCGCCAGGCCGCCGAGCATCAGCGGGAAAGCCATGCAGAGGTAGAGGGCGAAGCCCAGGAAGCGTCTGAGTCCCTTCATCGGGCGGTACCTCCGGCGAGAGCGACGTAGGGCCTGGCCTTGGGGGCGCCGAAGCCCATGGACTTGAACGGGTGGATATCGAGCGGGTTCTGAAACCAGCCGGTGACGGCGTCGAGGTCGATGACGTTGAACGATACCGAGTGGTAGAGCGGTAAGAGGGGAGCGTCGGACAGTAGCTTGGCCTCCGCCTGGGCAAGCGTCGCGAGTCGGGCCTTGCCCTCCTCTTCCATCGAGCGGGCCATCAGCGCGTCGTACTCGCGGCTGCGGTAGCCGCCCTCGTTCAAGCCGGAGTCGGCGGTCCACATGAGGAGGAAGGCCGCCGGGTCGGCGAAGTCGCCTATCCAGCTCGTGAAGGACAGGTCGAAGCCAGCCTGCCGGTGGTCGCGGATAGACTCGCCGGCGGGGACCCGGGCGCGCTCGACGCGCACACCTATAGCGTTCCAGGCCTCCTCGATGACGGCCAGGTTGGCTTCGTGGGTCTCCGACTCGTAGTAGACGAAGCGTAGCGCGGGCAGGCCCTCGCCGCCGGGGTGGCCGGCCTGAGCCAGGAGGCGCATCGCCTCCTCCTCGTCGCGGCGGTCGATGCCGGCTGGAGACTCGTAGCCGGCGAAGGGCAGCACGAGGGAGCTCGACGGCGCGTAGTAGTTGTCCTCGGTGCGTATCCTGTCCCAGGGTACGAGCAAGGCGAGGGCCCGGCGGAGCCGCGCGTCGTTCCAGGGCCGCCTGGACGAGTTCCAGAAGTAGTAGCCGGTGGCGAACATCGGGGCGAACTGGATGGCGTCGGTCGATACCAGCGCGTCCAGGTCCGCCATGTCGGTCAGCCAGTGGATCTCGCCATCGTCGTAGCGACGCGTCGCGTCCTTCTCCGAGTCCAGGAACAGCACCTTGATGGTCTGGACCGCCACGTTACCCGCGTCCCAGTAGGTAGGGTTCCGGCGCAGTAGCATCGAGCCCTCGTCCATGGCCTCGATGACGTAGGGGCCGTTCCCGACCACGGCCGCCGCTTCCCAGGTCCGCGTCCCGCGCAGCGAGCGGTGGACCGGCACGAAGGCGCTATGGCACAGGAGCCGCGTAAAATAAGCCGCCGGCGACGTGAGCTCGACGACCAGGGTCCTATCGTCGGGCGCGCGCAGCCCGACTGACTCGGGCGAGCTACTCTTGCCGGTCCGATAGTCCTTGGCGCCCTGTATTATATCGAAGAACACGGCGTACTCGGCCTTGGTCCTTGGCGACAGGAGATAGAGCCACGACTCGACGAAGTCGCCGGCCGTGACCGGCGTGCCGTCGGCCCAGCGGGCGCCAGCCCGCATTCTGAAGGTCCAGGTCTTGCCATCGGCGGACTTCTCGAAGGACTCCGCCTGGGCGCGTACCGGGTCCAGACTCTGCGGATCGTAGCTGAACAGCCCCTCGTATAGCGCGGTAAACAGCTGCATTTCGTGGGCGTAAATGGACTTATACGGGTTCAGCTCGACGTCGTAGGTTCCCATGCCCACGACGAGCTCCCGGGCGGCGCCATCGCTGAAGACGAGCGCCGGCGCGCATACGGATAGCGCAGCCATGCATAGCCAGGCGCTCTTGAGTCGATACAGCTTCATCATCGCTCCTCGGTGGGTCGGCGGAACGCGCGCCTAGGCTTCCCGGATGCCCAAGCGTTTCATCTGCTCGAGCTCTTCCTTCTGCGCTATGTACTCATGCCGCTTCTGGTTCGATTTGATTATAGCGTTCTTGATGGCGCCCAACTCGATTTTGACGCTACGGACGCGCCCCTTGAACTCGGGATCCTCGATCGCGCCTTGGAAGAACTCGTCGAGGGCTGATAGCTTGCGGTGGAAGGCCTGTAGCTCCTCGATGCTCTTGGACAGGAACTTGTAGATGACGTCCTCCGAGGAGCCTTCCATGCGCTTGAACGCGGCGCTCGACTTGGAGACCATCGCCGCCAGGCTCTGCGCCCGCTTGGCCGCCTCGCGGCAGAATGCCGTGAAGTCTATCGACTCGTTCTTGCGCTCGCTGGTCACCGGATCGAGGTACTCGACTTCATGGACCACGTGTTCGCCCTTCTTGCCGAGCATCTCGCGGATGGCTCGCTTGACCTTGGTCAGGAACGAGCGGTCCATCGATTCGAGCAGGGCCTGGTTCTCCTCGAGCTTGCGCACGGCGTCCTCGAGCTGAAAGCCGACGCCGATCAGCACCCGGGCGCCGTCGAGCAGGGCGGCCTTGTAGTTGCGCTCGGCCGACTTGTCCCCGCTCTTGGCCTCGGCTACTTTGAGAGCCGCCAGAATCCCGTCGCGCAGCGACTCGCCCTCGGCGCCGTAGTCTTCCTTGAGCGCCTCGGCGACCAGCTCCGCGTAGAAGGGGCGATCGCCGGCAACTTCAGTGAATTTCTGCCTGATTTTCCTCACGGCGTCGTCCTGGTGGGTCACCGCGTAATCACGGTCGAGGGCCAGGCCGTTCATCACGAGCCGCCTGAGTTCCAGCTTGTAGCGCTCCTTATGGATCAACGTCAGAGCCTTGAGGGTCTGGAATATCTTACGGCTCGCCTTGTCGAGCTGCAGGAGCCCCTCGTTGATGATACCGGTCGACAGCGGGTCGGTACCCTTCTTGACGAGCCCGACTATCTCCGCGAAGTAGCGCGTATTGATATGCTGGCTGTTTTCGGTGAACTGCGTGAACGCGAAGTACTTGGTCAGCGAAGCCAGGCGTTTGATGCGGCCCATCGTCAGGAACTCGACGCTGAACTGGTAGTAATTATTGAGGAAGTCCAGGTACGACTCGTACTGGGACAGCCGTATCGATATCTGGTCGATCTTCTCGCTCTCGGCGAAGGGGCTCTCCGAGGGGGTCGTCACCTCGGATATCTTGAGGTCGTACTTATACGGATCCTCGCTTATGAGGCCTTTCTTGAGGAGTACGTTATAGATAGCCTGAAACGCCGACTGGAACAGCTTGAAGTCGTCCTTGAGCTGCTTGAGTTCCGAGCCATCCATATGTTCGATCTTGGCGGACAGGGCCCGCTCGAGCCTGTCCGCGTACACAACGCTGTCTTCCATCGTTGCGCACAGTATGGAATAAAACCGCCGCGGAGGCAAGCTCCCATCGCCAGCTCGACGATATGCGGGTCGCAAGCGCGGAGGCCCGCGCCCGCGTGTACGCGGCATGGAACCAACGCTTTCGTACAGGCTATTCGCGGCTCGGTTTGCGCCGGCCCGCCTATTCGCCGTCGCGGCCGCCGCCATGGCCGCGTTCGTCGCTTGCCAGGCGGCCTCTGAGATGGAGGCGGCGATACGCTTGCCTACCATGCCGTCGGCCTGGGCCGGTTTCGGCGGAGCCCCTGGAGCCGGGCTCTGGGAGCTGTCCTGGCTGTCGGCCTCAGGCTCCGGGGGACCGTTCCCGGCGGCGCCAGGCGCGGTCGTCGCGCTTCGCCTGCCTCGCGGCGAGGAGGCAGCGGTCTTCTGCCGGGCCGTCCTGGGGGCGGAGCGGAGCCTGCCCTATGGAGCGGCCTGGCCCCAGGCCGTGGACGAGTCGGGCGAGCTGGCCCCGACGGCCGCCGGCGGCTTCGCGGCCGAAGCCGCCGCCCGCCTCTATGGGCTCGGGCTACGGTACTCCGGGCTGGACCTCGTACGGCTCGCCTCGGAGGCGGAGGCCAGGCTCGCCGATCCCTGGGACATGGATCCCGCCGAGCTGGCGTCGGCCGCGCTAGAAGGGCGCCTGCGGGCGGACCACCTGCGCGAGCCGGAACGTGTCGAGCTGACCGTGACCGGGCTACCCGGGCCGGCTTGGCCAGACAGCCCCTACGGACCCCGGGTCGAGCCGAGGCCCGACGGTACGGCGACCGTCTCGCTACCGGTCGGTCGCGTCAGGCGCTGGATTGGCGACGGTTACGAGCTCGTCCTAGCGGTATCGCCGTCGGGGGAGGCGGGCTGGACGCTGTCGGCCTCTGTAGCCTCCGGAGGGCGCCTCGGGACGCGCAACGTGAAGGCGCAGCCCGAACCCTCGCGGGTGGCCACCGATGCGTCGCCACCATGAGCCAACGCGATGTGCCTGACTATGGCCAGCCCGAGGCCGGTGCCGCCGAGCTCGCGGCTCCTGGCCCTGTCGACGCGGTAGAAGCGCTCGAACAGGCGGGCCGCGTCCTTGGCAGGCACGCCCGGGCCATGGTCGCGTACCGTGAAGACCACGTCGTCACCATCGGACGCCGCCTCGACGTTCACCTCACCGCCCTCGGGGCTGTACTTCACCGCGTTGTCGAGCAGGTTGACGAGGGCCTGCTCGAGGAGGCCTTCGTCGGCCCGGAGCGATAGCCCGACCGGCGCGTCGACCGCGACGATCGCGCGCCTGCGGGCCGGCTTGTCGCCGAGCGACTCGATGGCGCGCTCGATGAGCGGCCCGGCCAGGACCTCCCGCGTCTCGAGCCGGCCGCGCTCGGGACCCTCGAGTCGGGCGAGGGTCAGGAGATCATCGACGATCGCGGCCATGCGGTCCGCGTGCCGCTTGATGATGCCGATGAAGCGGCCGGCCTCGGACGGGTCCGCCTCGAGGGTCTCGGCGAAGCCCTTGATCAGGGTGATGGGCGTGCGTAGCTCGTGCGAGACGTTCGCGACGAAGTCGGTACGTACCCGCTCGAGGCGCTTGAGCCTAGTAATATCGCTGAGTACGAGTACGGCGCCTGGGCGGTCGCCCTCGAGCGGTAAGGGCGCGCCGCTGACCAGGAGTTGGCGCGCCTCGGCGCCGTAGAGCGCCAGTTCGACCCTGTCACCGAGCTCGCCCGCGGCCGCCCTGAGAGCCAGAGTCTCGAGCGAGGCGTTGCCCGTCGCCTCGAGGAGGCCCCGGCCGGGTTGGGCGCCGGGGCCGAGCAACTCCCTGGCCCGGGGGTTGGCCAGCCGGATCGCCAGGTCTCCGTCGGTCGACAGTACCGCCTCGCCCATCGCGTCGAGTATGGCCCCGAGCTCGCGCTGCTGCCGCTCGGTCGAAGCCGTCCGCGCCGCCAGTTCGGCGGCCATCGCGTTCATCGCGTCGGCGAGCGGCTCGAAGGCCGGATCGCCGGAATGCCGGACGCGGCGATCGAGGCGGCCCGCCGACCAGTCGCCGGCGGCCTCGACGAGGGCGCGGAGCGGCATGGTGATCGCCGCGCCGATGCGTCGGCTCGCGACCGCCGTGGCGGCTATGGTAGCAGTCGCTAACGCGAGCGACAGCGCTAGGAAGGGCGCCAGCTCGTCGCCAAGGTCGGGCGCGCCCATCGCCATCCGGAGGGCGCCGGCTACCGACCCTCCGTATCGTATCGGGGCGGCGGCATAGGCCATCTCGAGGCCCAGTGTCGCCGATCTCCTGATGATCGTGGTAGGCCTACCGAGCAGGGCCTCGGCAAATTCTGGCCTGGTCGCGTGGTTATCCATCTTGCCGGGGTCGGAGCCCGAGTCGCCGAGCACCGAGCCATCGGCGGCAATGGCCGAGACGCGAAGGCTCGTGCCGGCCGCGGCCGCGTCACAGAAGCCGTCCACGGCCGCCGCGAAGGGCGCCAAACCGGCACTTCCTTGTAACCGGGCCCCGGACAGCGCGCCGGGCAAGGCGTTGGCCAACGCGGTGGCTGCCTGGGACAGCGCCGACAGGGTCGAGTCGCGCTGCAGGCGGCGCATGGCGACTACCGAGCTGGCCGCCATAATCGCGACCGCGGCCGCCGATAGGAGGAACAGCGCCGTGAAGGTCCTCGTCCCCGGGCGGGCGCGCCTCACGGCAGGTCCTTGAAGCGGTAGCCGACGCCGCGTATCGTCTCGACGAGCTCCGCATGGCGGCCGAGCTTGCGGCGTATCGATAGGATCTGCACGTCGACGGCGCGGTCGGTCACCGGGTAGTCGTGGCCGCGCACCCGGTCGAGCATCTGAGCGCGGGTGAACACGCGGCCGCTCTCGCGCATTAAAAGCTCGAGCATCGCGAACTCGGTCGCCGACAGGTCGACCGGCCGGCCGTCGATGAGCAGCTCGTGCCTGGCAGGGTCGATGGCGCAGGGGCCTCGGACTACGGGGCCGTCCTCGGGCGTATCTCCGGCCCGGTCGCCCGAGCGCCTGAGGGCCGCCCTGGCCCGCGCCACGAGCACGCGCGGGCTGAACGGCTTGGTCACGTAGTCCTCAGCGCCAAGCTCGAGGCCGGTCACCACGTCCGCCTCCTCGCCGCGCGCGCTGACCATCAACACCGGCACCCTGGCCAGGGCCGGGTCCGCCTTGGCCTTGCGCAACAGCTCGAAGCCGTCCATGCCGGGTAGCATCACGTCGAGCAGGACGAGGTCGGGCGCGCGCTCCCGCATCGCGGCGAGGCCCGCCTCGCCGGTCGCGGCCATCGTCGTCTCGTAGCCTTCCTTGCCGAGCGTGTAGCTCAGGAGCTCGAGGATGTCGGGATCGTCCTCGATGATGAGTACTATAGCCTTGGCCATGCGGCGCTCCTAGTCGTTCAGTTCGGTATGCGCCCCGGTCACCATGAAGACCACCGCCTCGCAGAGGTTCGTGACGTGGTCGCCCAGGCGCTCGAGGAAGCTGGACGTGGCTATCAGCTTGGTCGCCTGCTGCGCCTTGTCAGGATGCTCGGTCAGGTAGTCGAGCACTTCCCGCACGAAGGCCTTATGCTCGGCGTCTACCTGGTCGTCGCGCGCTGCCGCCTCCCTGGCCAGCGCCTCGTTCTGATCGAGATAGGCCGTGACGGCGTCGTGTAGCATGGCCACGCCGGTCGCCGCCATCAGCTCGAGCCGCTCCAGGGTGCGCGGGTAGGGGTCGTTGGACAGGCGCTTGGCGGTCTTGGCCAGGTGGACGGCATGGTCGCCTATACGCTCCAGGTTGTCTGTTACTTTGAAGATGGTGATGAGCTCGCGCAGGTCCCTGGCTACCGGCTGCTGGGTCGCTATGAGCATCGCGGCCTGGTCTTCTATCTTCATCTGCATGGCGTTGACCAGCTCGTCATCGGCCTTGACCTCGTCGGCCAGGGCCGCGTCCGACGTCTTGAACGCGATCAGGGCCTTGCGGAGATCCTCTTCGACGCGGCTACCCATGGCCAGGATGTCATGGTGCAAGCGGTTCATCTCGTCGTTGAATTGCATGCGCATCATGGAAGCCTCCGTTATCAGCCGAAGCGACCCGAGATGTAGTTCTCGGTGCGCGGGTCCTTGGGATTGAAGAAGAGCTCTTTGGTGTCGGAGTACTCTACGAGCTCCCCGAGGAGCATGAAGCCGGTCTTGTCCGAGACCCGCCCCGCCTGCTGCATGTTGTGCGTTACGATGATGATAGTATAGCGCTTCTTGAGATCGTCGAGCAGCGATTCTATCTTGGCGGTCGATATCGGGTCCAGCGCGCTCGTCGGTTCGTCCATCAGGAGGATCTCCGGCTTGAGCGCGACGGCGCGCGCTATGCAGAGCCGTTGCTGCTGCCCGCCCGATAGCGCGTAGGCGCTCTCCTTGAGCTTGTCCTTGACCTCGTCCCAGAGCGCGACCTGCTTGAGGCTGTTCTCGACGAGCTCGTCGAAGTCGCCCTGGTAACCGTTAATCCTGGCGCCCCAGGCTATGTTCTCGTAGATGCTCTTGGAGAAGGGGTTCGGTTTCTGGAATACCATGCCGATCCATCGTCGCACCTGGACCGCGTCGACGTCCGGGTCGTAGACGTTGACGCCGCGGAAGCTGACCTCGCCTTCGGTCCGGACTCCGCGTATAAGCTCGTTCATCCGGTTAAAGGCGCGGAGAGCGGTGCTCTTGCCGCAGCCGGATGGGCCTATCAGCGCCGTGACCTTCTTGCGCTCGAACCCTATCGACAGGCGCTTGACCGCCTCGAACTCCCCGTAGAAGATGGAGAGGCTCTTCGCCTCGAGCGCCTGCCCGGAGTCCCCCGATCCTATCGTCGCCTCGAGCCGGTTCGCCTCTGGAGCGCTCTTCTTGAATAGTCTCATCAGCCGAACCTCTTCTGTCTGCGCAAGCGGTTGCGCGTGAATATCGCGAAGGCGTTGAGCGACAGCATGAGCGCCAGCAGTACGACGATGGCGGCCGCGGCTATATGCCTGAACTCGGCCTGCGGCCTGCTCGTCCACTGGTAAATCTGTATCGGCAGGGTCGTGAACTTCGAGAATACGCCCGTGGGGTCCTGCGTCAGGAAGGTCGACGCGCCGACGACGACCAGCGGCGCCGTCTCGCCTATGGCGCGCGAGACCGCCAGTACGGCGCCGGTGAGTATTCGGTCGAAGCTCGCTGGCAGCACCTGGTGCCATATCGTCTGCCACTTGGTCGCGCCGACGGCGAGGCTCGACTGCCGGAGCGAGCCGGGTATCGCGCGTATCGCCTCCTGCGCGTTGATGATGATCACCGGCAGTATGAGGATCGCGAGCGTCAGCCCGGCCGAGAGGATGGTCCGCCCGTTGGCGACCTCGCCGGATGTCGACGCGCCGAAGGCGCTGCCCGAGGTGAACCGCTCCAGGCCGCGGACGAAGATGGCGAGGCCGAGCATGCCGTAGATGATCGAGGGCACGCCGGCCAGGTTGTAGATGTTCACCTGGATGAAGCGGTTGAGCCGGTTGTCGCCCGCGTATTCCTCCAGCCAGATCGCAGCCGCTATGCCGACCGGGAACGAGAAGAGTATCGTGATCGATATCGTCAATATGGATCCCTTGACCGCCGTCAGCACGCCGGTGGTCAGCGGCCTGGCGGTCTGCGACGTTGACAGGAAGCGCATGTTCACCCAGGAGCGGAAGACCAGCTCCCCATCGGGGTGGGCTAGAGTCGTCTCCTCGACGATGCTCCTCCTCGCGAACAGGGATTCGAACAGGGTGTACGTCTCGGCGACCCGCGGCTTGACGATCTCGTACAGCACGATGTCGTACAGATCGGCTGCGGTCCGCTCGTCGAACGGCCGCTCCCTCTCGATCGCGCGGTAGCGACGGGGGCTCAGCCGCTCGTCGATGACGGCGCGCAAGGCCTCGGCGTCCAGGCTTTCGAGCCTCTCGCCGTCCGGTACGAGGCTCCGCTGGTCGACCTCGTCGACCATGACCACGTAGCCGAACGCGTCGTCGACGATGGTCAGTATCAACGCCCCGAGGAACACAATGGCGAGCAGGGTCGACAGCATGAACATGAGCCGCCAACGGTCGCCCCTCGCGTGCCTCGAGGCGAGGTTGACGGCGAAGTCCTCGCGGCCGCTCATTCGTACACCTCGCGGTATTTCTTGACTATGCTCCTGGAGACCATGTTGAGCGCGAGCGTCGCGAGGAACAGCACGAGCGCTATCGCGAACAGGCTGCGGTAGTCCATCGAGTCGTAGGATATGTCGCCGCCGGAGATCCTGACGATGTGGCCGGTCATCGTCTCGGCGGCCTTGAGCGGGTTGAGCGTGAGGTTCGGCCCCGCCCCGGCCGCGAGCGCGACGATCATCGTCTCGCCTACGGCGCGCGACAGGCCGAGGATGAAGGCCGCGGCGATCCCGGAGAAGGCCGCCGGCACGATGATCGTCACGCTGGTCTCCAGCTTGGTCGCGCCCATCGCGTAGGCCGCCTCGCGGAGGCTCCGCGGGACGGCGGAGAGCGCGTCCTCGCACATCGAGCTGATCAGCGGCAGTATCAGGATGCCCATCACGAGCCCGGCCGATAGGGTGTTGTAGACCTCGATCGACTCCTGGCCGAACAGGCCGCGCAACGCGGGCGTGACGACCGTCAGGGCGAAATACCCGTGCACGACGGTAGGTACGCCTGCGAGCACCTCGAGTATCGGCTTCAGCGTCTCGCGGACGCGCTCGGACGCGTACTCGGCCAGGTAGATGGCCACGCCAAGGCCCAGGGGCAGGGCGACGAGCATCGCCGCGAGGCTGGTCATCAGCGTCGCGTTGACGAGCGGCAGGATGCCGAACTCCCCGATCGTGGGTTGCCAGGACGTACCGCTGACGAATTCCCAGAGGCTCACTTCCTTGAACAAGGCCGACGACTCGGCGCCCAGCACCACGATGATGCCGAGCGTCGTGAGGATGGATACCGCGGCGCAGAAGAACAGGAGCGCCTGGATGACGGCCTCGTGGGGCCGGAAGCGCTTCCCGAAGGAAAGCGCGCCGCGCGCCTCCTCCGGGTACCTCGCCGTCTGGACTGGTTTCATCGTTCTCGCTTTCAGCTGGAGCCGCGCGCCCTCGCTATGAACGGGGCTTCGTTTTAGTAGCGGCCCTTGACGGCGTCCAGCCATGCCTGCTTGGCCTTCTTCTGCTCCGCCGCGGGGGCGGGGAAGTAACCGACTTCCTTGAGCGCCTCGTTCACGTAGGTCAGGTAGTAGGCGATGAAGGCGGCCACCTGCGGCTTGTCGTTCATGATCTTCGCGTCGCTGTAGATGAAGATCGGGCGGGCGAGGGGGTAGGTGCCGTTGTCGACGTTAGCCGCGTTGGCCTCGACCGTGTCGATCGACAGCACGGTTAGCTTGTCCTTGTTCTCCTGGTAGTACGCGAAACCGAAGAAGCCTATCGCGTAGGCGTCGCCTGAGACGCCGCGGACCAGCACGTTGTCATCCTCGGAAAGCTGGAGATTCTTCGCGTCGAGGATCGGCTTGCGGTCCTTCCTGTACAGGTGCTCGACGAAGTAGTCGAAGGTGCCGGAATCGGTACCGGGGATGAAGCGCTTGATCTCCTTCTTGGGCCAGCTGGCGCGGACGTCGGACCAGTAGACCGCCGTGGAGAACGCGAGCTTGAGTTCCGCCTGGGTCATATCCTTGGCGAAGGTATTCTTCTTGCTGACGACGACGGCGAGGGCGTCGGTGCCGAGCCGGAACGCGATGGGGGTGCGGCCGATCGCCTTGGCGGCGTCGATCTGGCTCTGCTTGATGGCGACCGAGGCGTTCGCTATGTCGGTCTCGCCGGTCTTGGTGAAGCGCTCGAAGCCGGCGCCCGATCCGATCGAGTCGATCGTGACCTGCCCGGCGAACCCGTCTTCCTTGAACATCGACGCGATCAGCTCCGATACCGGGAATACCGTCGAGCTGCCGGCGGTGATGATGGTGCCGACGACCTGAGCGGGGTCGACGCCGGGGAGCATCTTGTCCGGATCGTCGCTGGTCTTACCTAACCAGACGAACTTGCCCTGCGCGAAAGCGCTAGCCGCGACTAGGCTCAGCGCGACCATCATAGCGACCTTCTTCATCTGTTCCCTCCAGTGGCGTAGATTGCGGTGTTCATTCTCCGCATCGGGCCAGAGGATACGGCCGTGCCGTTCGCCTACGATGAGGCCTTTGTTAAGAAACGGTTAATCGCGCCGCGGAACGGCGGTGGGGCCCCGGGGCTTACGCGTGATTGACAACGGGCTAAAACGGTTTACTCTAGTCGTGGCTCGCTAGAAGCGATCCGCCGTTGGCGATCCGCCGTTGGCGATCCGCGCTCCTGGGCCTATCCAG
>ENA-UOWO01002477-UOWO01002477.1-activated-sludge-metagenome-genome-assembly--contig:-NODE-2477-length-22771-cov-10.646549_pt1 | contig 22771 bp, 16 predicted proteins | sample MGYA00238148_ERZ761564 | MGnify/ENA primary metagenome ERZ761564 (study PRJEB28885, sample SAMN05720194) | activated sludge metagenome | isolation source: Anaerobic digester | place: USA... | reverse complement strand
TTTTGCTTCTTCTTCCATCTTAGCTAATCTTGTGTAGTAATCACGGCATTCACTAAGGTGGTCAATGCAAATTTTTGTTGCTATAAATGTACTCTTCGTGTGTTCGTATTCAACTTTTATGCCCATCTCCAATTCTTTGGGATCCGCATCTTCAATTTTAAAGTTTTCATCAAATGCTTTACCTGCTTGCAAGAAATTTTTGATGAAGAATTCACTTAGCTTCCCTTTCTCATTGAATACAATCTTTAGTTCATCTATACTAATTACTTGATTTGGCATGGGCATCACTTCCTTAATTCAAATTACTCGATTGCGTACAATCGTTATTTTTTCTAGTTTCGTTTACTTTAGGTTGTGTAGGGTTTCTCTTTTTGCTAATAGTTCATCTAATTTGATTGGTTCATTCTTAAAGTATCTAGAGTAGACAACAATATGAGTAGGATCATCTTTGTAGTTATAATCCCAATCATGAGTATGTCCGTGAATGTTGTATTTAATGTTATCAAATCGTTTAACATCTACTGGTTTATGTGTGAATACCATATCTTGCCATATAAAGCCATCATTGACAAAATCAAAACCATTATCAAGATAGAACTTGGAATCAAATATATCATGGTTACCCAACACCATAACTTTCTTACCTGGCATAGCTTGTATTACTTTTGCTATCTTTATTGGTAAGTTAGGATATTCAGATTTCCTATGTGCAAAGTCGCCTAGATAAATGAAAACATCTGATGGTTTGACTAATCTTTTTTGGTTAGCTATTAATTGAGCTTTGAAATCGTTTTCATACGTACCTATATTCCATAGGTGCCAATCCGAGCCCAACCATATATTCTTAGTATTGTCAAGCAATCGGTTAAGATTAGTGTACCTTTTAATAAGAGAGTAAATTTTATCAGATAGTATTTCTTGTCTGATGATGCCTTTGGGACCATCTACGACGATGCTAAGTAAATCTTTGATGCCTTTTAAAATTGTGTTTAATTGGTTCTTATAATTATTCATTTTCGATCTCCGTTTACTGGTTCATCAGCTATTGCACCATCATTCCCGGGAATGGCCGCCCCACCACTATTCGTTTGCAGATTGGGAGAATCTATGAATGTTGATCCAGATGCTCTCATACTAGTATTGCCGTTAGTCATAAAGTTAAAGTCACCACCAATATTACAATTAACATTACCAGCCCCGGCGCATGATATAGTTTGAAATGAATATCCCATGTGTGGGGCAGACAAGTATATAGCTTGACCAGCATCTATCTTGACTGTTTGATTAGCATGAATATCGATAGTTTCTTTAGCAGTATTGATATTGATATAGTTACCTTTTTCATCACTTAAAAGAATCTTCTCCTTACCTTCCCTGTCATCAATCAAAATTGTCTTCTGGTTACCTATTATCTCATAGACATGTCCATCCGAATTCTCGGCGCTAAAACGTTTCTTGCCCGTAATTTCAATTCGACAATTATCTGGATCATCAGAAATGGCAATAACTCTACCATGAGGAGATCTAAAAATAATCCATCTTTCTTCTGGTTTCTTATCTATTCCTACTTGAATTTCGGGAGGAGCTTCATGCGCTTCTATATCACAACCAGAAAAATAGTATGGTCGATTGGGGTCTCCGTTTTCAAAGAATACCCAAACCATTGCATTATTAGGGGGCACCATGAAAGAACCACTAAATTCTTGTTTGCCACCATTCGAATCTTTTTTGCTTGATATACTTTCGGAGTTTCTTCCGCCAATAGGATTATTAGCAGGATAAGCAATCAACACAGCTTCGGTATCGTCCGCAATAGCTGGTACATGAACTTTAATACAACCATACGATTTGCTCTTAAGTTCAATCTCAGGGTCCTTGTTATCCATTACTACGCCTCGATAGAAACCATATAATGGCTTGTTCGTACTAGGCGGCTTAGGTTCTTCATTAAACATGTAATACAACTCCTGTTGTCGAAATAAACTTTACTAAGGTATTTTTTCACAGAAATATTGTTTGTAAGCAAAAAACAAAAGATTGCACAATTCTCAAAACTATCTTTGAAGGAGGTTTCACAAGATGGCTCTTACTAGTGAACAATGGGATGCCCTACAACAACGGGCGGTGAACCCATTCAGGAGTAATGAGTCAAACGCCGTAAACCGATTAACGAGGGTATTGACTCTTGGAGACGATGTTGTTCTCGAAGACGAAAAAGCTGAGTTAATTAGCAATACAACCGTTAGAGTTTTAGGTACGCATTATATTAAAGACGATGTGTACATTCACTTTAAAGAAGATGTTGATATTGATTTTACGGATTTTGACAATTATCTTTCTTTGACTGATAAGGGCATGGATCGTGCTGGAGTATACTTCTTAGTATTGCATTATGTATACAATGAAAGCATTCCATTTCCTATTGCTAGATTCAAGATTCTTAAGAACTTAGCGGAACTAACTGAAGCATCATTACTTGTTTGCAATGCTAATATTATTCACAATGAAGATACAAATGCATACGAGATTGAAAGCATTGACTTCAGGCAGGTTCCCACTTGTGCGGTTACAACATTAAGAAGTGGCGACTTTGTCAACATTCCATTCACTAGACTTAGCGGATTAGCTATTGAACCATCTGCACCCGAAGCAAACTCCGTTTATTTTAATGGTGGAAGAATTGTTGATAAAGATACTCAGAAGATTCGATTTTTAGATGCTACCACCTTCGGAACATTCGAACCAGTTACCGAAGTTAATAAGAAACGTTATGACTTAATAACGGTATCTTTTGACGGTGTTTTACATCAATATAAGGGCGAAGAATTCCCTGCCTCTGAACCAGTTAATAATTGTCTAATGGCTATGCCTTATGGTGAGTATCCATTAGCATTCGTAACAGTTACAGAAATTGCCGATGTTATCATTAATCGCAGAGATATCATCGATGTTAGAAGCTTCCTAAGTACAACGGAAGATACAAGAAACGATATCATTGCATTACTTGATATGTGTGCAAGATTAATCATTCAACGAGAAGAACTTGATAAGAGATTAACGGCAACTGAATTGAAGATTGAGTTCAACAAGAATGTTGCGGCCGAGTCGGATCTAAGTTTAATGGCCACTATAGATACCTTACAAAATAGAATTTCGGTACTTGAGCAAAAGTTTGCAAGCATTGTAAAATTTAACCAAATCCAAACTACATATTAGGAGGAGATAGTTCATGTCTCAAGATTTAGGCACGTTGATTAACAATGTTAGTCGTTTGGTAACCAATTTGGATGCCAAAGACAACAAGTATTATGATGTCTTCTTTGATCAAACTCCAGCTGATGTTGTTCTTGATAAATTAAATGCTGATGGTTCTACTACTACAGTTACTATTCCCAATCGAGCTAAAGTCGTACAGGCTTTCAATGATTGGCAAGGAGCCGTTCTTCCCGATGCACAAGCTGCGGATCTTCGGCAGAAAATGTGTTCGGCATTTGTCCATGATCTCAAGAATGTTGACAAATATACTGCGGCACTTGATGCTACCTCGGCTAGAAGCGATGTAAGTAAATCTACATTGGCTTTCGTTGGTGTTGGAAGCGAACATTCTAGCATGTTAAATTCTTTTGGTTTCTTTGGTAATCCGGAACCATTAGTTGATGACGGTTATAATGTCAAGCTAGAAGGTAGAGAAGGCAAACAAGTTTCTTTGCTCTTCACTTTGCCAACCGCTCCCGCTAGTGGTACTCGTCTTGACTATGTTTTCATTGAATCATGGAAAGAAGAAGTTGTAGTAACTGGTGGAGCAGATGTAGTGTTCCCCTATGGTTGTGTACAGTTTGATAAAGGTGATTTGACCACTATTGATTCTTGTACTCTTTTGAACACTGATCAATCTGGTGGAGAATATCCTCTCTATCTGGCTAGTGCTTCGAACCATGGTTATTACGTTCGTATTGATGATGCTAACATTAGTAAGTTTTTCTCGAATCCTGCTAATGGTATGAGCATTGATGCTGATGGTAAATGGTGGCAGAAACGTTGGAGAGTTCGCGTTGTGTCTGGAGTAAGTTCTGATACTCGACTGGCCCATGATGATACTACCAATGTTAAAGCTCAAGGACAATTGGCTGCTCCTAGTGCTATTGCTTTTGCTAGCGTATCAGATGACGTTGCAGTTTCAAGAGCAAGTGATGTAAGTCTTTCATTAGACGGCTCAGTAAGTGCTATTCCTATTGGTTTGATTAATAGAAGAAATAGAGCTGCTTGGACTCTCGAAAACGTTAATGGTGCTTATGCATTTGGAACGGCTGCTAACTTGAATGTTAGACCGGATTCTAAGTTTTACGATTGTATTTATGCGGAAGATTGTCTTGATCTGAGGCATCATACTGCATATGAAAACAAGTTCGATTTCAAAGGCATCTATGACGGAATGGTAAATAAGCTTTACAATTCCGCAATTGATTCCACATTCGAAGAACTCAAAGTGGATCCGGATGGCAATGATACTTATAGCAGTACTGGTATCTTTGGCTGCAAGCAAATGAGAGCAGATATTTTTGCCGGAACATCCACTCCTAACTCTACTCTTCAAGTGGATTGGCGTGACACATGCATGAACGGCATGAGTGCAAGATTTGATGGCTTCAGAAATCTGTATTCAGATCTTGGCGGTGAACAGCCTATGTACTTCCGTGTCAATAACGTAAACGCAGACGGAACCACTGGTGGATTTGGTATGGGTTCGTACACTTCTAGCACCAGAACCATCGCTCTTCAGAATGCAGGATTAGAAGGCGGAGGCACTACCGGAACTCGGGTTCAATGGAGTGGACGTAAGCCGAAAGTAACTTGGGCAGATACAGGTGCCGAAGCTCATGTTGTTTGGGATGCGATGAGTGGAGACACCATCTCAGGTGTTATTCAGAATGTTACACATGCTTGGTTCGCTCAAACTCAAATGGGTGGAAGATTTGCTCGAAATGGAGATGTATACCAAGCTGCAAATGGCGTTCAATTTACAGTGAGTTATGGAGTTACATCTGATAATACATATGGATTTGGATGTTCCTTTACAGGAGCTACAGTACCATCTAATGGAACTGCTACAATTATTAGTGGTTCAGGAAGTGCTTCAATTATTATAGCTCTTTCAGTATTAGGTGCTAAATCTCTTGGTGAAACAACTTCTGGTGGTGGATGGTATGAATATGTAGGTGAAGGCTCCAACCTCCACGCTGGTCAAGCACTCCACGTCCTAGCCTTCGCACAATACCCCGCAGGTAGTGGTGCAATCTCCAGAATCCCTTACAATGACGACGCAATTAAAGGTTGTCATTATAATCTGAACATCTCAGGGACTATGACACAGGTTCTCCCGAACAATGGTAAAGGCTTCATTCCTACTTCCTTACTTGATGGAAATCAGCCGAATCAGCAGAGTGCTACCAGAAGTTTGGGCATGTCGAGTTTCTTATATAAGACCCCTGTAATGGATATTGGGACTGAACCGAATGGATATAATAGCACCCATAGTGCCAATCCTTGTATCATAAAGGATGGTTCTACATTTAAAATGTGGTTCACAGGATATTCTCCCTCCGGATACAGAATCTTATATTCAACTTCCCCGGATAAAATTAATTGGACTGTCCCAGTGTTAGCTGTAGATAAAAATACAGCCCCTTCAGGATATAGTGCAAACGGAATTGCGTATTCTTCCGTTATCAAAGATGGTGCTACATTTAAGATGTGGACTTCTGGATTATCTAGCTCAAACACATGGAGAATCCTGTATTTAACTTCCTCAGATGGAATCGCTTGGTCTACTCCGGTGTTGGCAATGGATATTAATACCTTAAATGGCTTCAATAACAGCCATTCCTTCATCCCTTCAGTCATTAAAGATGGTTCTACATTTAAGATGTGGTTTACGGGTTGGTATGACCATCCCAAGATTGGGTATTCAACATCTTCCGATGGAATTACTTGGATTACTCCGGTTTTAGTTATGGATTGGAAAAGGGATGTTGAAGGAGCATCTGAAAATAGTGCTATGGCTCCTTGTGTTATTAAAGAATCTTCTGTGTATAAGATGGTTTTTGCCGGAGCTTCTTCTGTGGAAAGGATTTTATATTCTAACTCTATGGACGGGGTTGCGTGGTCCACCCCCATAAAAATCATTGAGGCGAATATTCTTGAAAAGGCAAACAATGTAATAACAAGTCCCTGTCTTTTCAAAGACAACTCAAGTTATTGTTTATTTTTTCAAGGACTTGGAAGTAATGGTACTGCTTATAGAATCTTCCATGCAGTCCTAGCAATGTCCGATGTAGCCAACACGGGTTCAAGTCTCACAGGTGTCTATGCAACCGAAGGCACGATCAACAACGCACCTCCCGCCAACTCTCAGGTCATCATCCACTACGAGACCCCGAACATTACGTTGGATAAGCTGTCAATCAAGGCTTCTAAGAAATATACGATTAAGTATATCGAGCCTAAGGCAATCGTTAGTGTTGCAGGCATGAGTCAAATCATCCCGAATTCAATCGACACAGGAAGAAATCTCATCAGCTATATTTGTCCTTGGGCTTCAGGTTCTGCTTATGTGCCAAATGAAGAGCTTCAATTCATCAATCACCCACAAAATTCAGTCTCTGACAGATATATCATGGAAGTTCCTCTTACAGGAGTCAAAGGGTCTCTTCCCAAAAATGGAGATTCCAAAATCGCACCAGCATCTATGACTTATTATACTTGGACTGGTGTTGATCAAGCATTCTATGAAGAATTGAAAGTATTCATAGACAAAGAAGCGGCAATTCCAATGACACCTTCAATGTCTTTCACAGTATTTCCAATTGTCATGGAATCTGAGAAAGCTCTTACCTTCTTGATTGGATGTGACAGATTTTACTCTGCATCCACTCTCGAATCCTTTAACATTGTAGATACTCGATACACAGACGGTTGGAATACAATGCTCTTCCCCACAGGCAGACCAGTACTCAAATAAGTGACGACAGAGGAAGAGATTCGAAAGTTTCTCTTCCTCTCGGACGATCCCTAGGTTCAACTAGGGTGGACACTAGACTTTCTGTTGAAGAAAGTCGTTAAAATTTCAAGGAGTTTAAAATGTCAAAACAAGTAGTAAGTGGTTACTCAGATGTGATGTCTAGACTCAATCTAGCAACGAATGGCAACTTTAGAATAAATCAAAGAGCCTTATTCGGAACCAAAGCACCAATATCAGTGGGTCAATTTTTCGCAGATACTTGGTTTGTGAATGCAAATTCAACTGATTTTGTTGAATGTTTTTGTGATAATGGAGCCACAGGACAGAATAATGCTGTAACCTTTTCTGGAAGAGGTAAAAAAGATCAGTTCATTAGTTTTGCTTGTGTTGCCAATTTAAATCATGGATACAACAATGCCGGTGGTTCAGATAATGCTAGAGTCGCTCTAACTTCAGTATTAACCGTCTCTAATACCATAGGCAAAATTCCCATTATCGCTTCCGCAGTACCTCCCTATTACTCTTCAGGATATACAGATATCTATAGTACCGGAGGGAACCCTATCAAAGGTGGCGAAACCAAAACCAACATCAGAATCTTGGCAACTGCTGCTCAGTATCTAAATGTACAATCCAATCGTGGCGGCGGCATCACCGTCACTCTGTTAGCAGACGGAGAGTTTTCATTCACCTTAGGTCGATTTCAAGTTCTCGCAGGAGCCTTCCGCAATCCCCCCGACTTCGCCCCTGTCCACTACGCCGAAGACCTGCAAAGATGCCAGAGGTATTATCAGACCGGTTACCTTAGCGTTTCAGGTTTAAGATTTTCCTCGGTTGGTTCTTCGTATTATGCTTTAAGTCTACGTCATACTTTTCCAGTTTTAATGGCAGGAACCCCAACTGTAACTTTGTCAGGTAAAACTATTTCAGGATTTCAAGATCCTCCCGCAACCACAGGCGGTATTGATTATCTTGCATCAACTGTATTTACAGCTAGTGCAAATGCCAGGGGATTCACTATGGATGCATTAAAAGCCACACCTCCTGATGTTGCTTATTATAATGCCTCATTTGGCGCATCATACGTTGCAGTCGTTTAATACGAGGAGAACAATAAACAATGCTTATCTTAAATCACATTTCAAGCAATAAACAAGTTACCGCAATGCGTCCTGAATACTCGGCTCTCTCATTCTCATCTCCGGATGTCCCACATGGAACCGACAGCGTGTATTACAAAGCCGCAAAGGTTCTCTTAGGCAACGGAGAAGCAATCTCTTTGCCTCAATTCACCCAAGAAGAGAAACAAGCTCTCATCGAAGCCAAGCTTCCTTCTCTAAGTGTTCAAGCTTTGTTGGATGGAGAAGGCAATCCCGTAAACCTCATGTTTCTAGACATGACTAACAAGGTCATGGAACCCACAGAAGCTGAAGTCGATGTTGAATTCGCGAAGAAGACTTCAAGTATGCCAATGATGCTTGAGACTCCCAAGTATGCTACTCGGGAATTGGCTAAGGATGCTTTGATTGCCGAACGCAAACTCAGCCTCGCTACTTCTCTCGTAGAACAAGCAATCGAACAATGTCTCGTAGTTCCCACATTGAGTGATGCTTTCAAGGCCCAATTCGAGGTTGTCGAAACTCCCGAGATCTAATCAAACACTAAGTTATAACTTTCACTTGTCGAGGCTAAGACTGAATAAATCTTAGCCTCGACTTTTACACAATTAAGGAGATTATCAAAAATGAATAGACCCCCTCGCGGTAATGCTTTTAGAGTTCTTGAGAGTCATCTTAGCATGTTCGAGCCGGAAGCACAGTCAGATCCTAACATGACGATTCGTTTGAAAGAAGGTTCCTTTTGGCTGAACAATACAGATGTTGTGGAGTTCAATGGTGGAACAAGTAGACTTATCGTAGCCCCGGAAAGTGGTGCTAAATGGGTTATTGTTGGCGTTAGTAAAGTCGGAGCAATTGACGTAATTGATGGTGAAGCTCTTGATAATAATCCCCTTGTGCCAGCAGTCACTAAAGGAACTCTCCCCTGTTGTGCTATTTATGTGGAACATGGGACAACTAAGATAACTGATGAGATGATTTATGATCTTCGACCAGTTTTCTATGCGGGTAACTATCCTGTAACTCATAATGAAACTGGTGAACGTGACGCCGTTGATTGTCATCCTATTTCTTCGATTAGTGATCTACCTGCTGCTCTTGGTGCTAAATTGAATGTTGCGGATGCTAATATTCTTTTAAGCGCTAAAGCAAATTCCGATGGCACGAACTCTGCTTCTTTTAAATTGAATGCATCCCAAACAGGAACTCCTTCGACCTCAACTCAGATCGAATTTGAACGAGGTGATCTTCCTAATGCATTGTTCAGATTCAATGAAGATATCGATAAGTTTGATTATAGCTTCGACGGTGGAGCTACTTGGGTTGTACTTGGGCAACCGAATGTTGACATGTCTCTATATTATACTAAGACGGAATCAGATAACCTCTTAGCCACAAAATCCCCAACTGATCATAATCATGATAGTTCATATTCTTTGCTTGCCCACAATCATGACACAGATTATTCGGATATCAACCATGACCATGACACAGATTATTCGGATATCAACCATGATCACAACGCCGATTACTCCGCAATTGACCACAATCATGATACAGCATATGCTCCTATTGCCCACGTTACCGATACTAGCAATCCTCATAGTGTAACAGCTACTCAACTTGGATTAGAGAATGTTCTAAACGTTGCCCAGATTCCAGCAAGTGAAAAGGGAGCTGCTCTTGGTGTTTGCGAATTGGATGCAGGAGGAAAGATTCCTGCTTCTAGAATGGTAAACTCTGTGATGGAATTTCTTGGTCTTTGGAATCCTGCTACTAATACTCCGGTTCTTAATGATGGAACAGGTAATGCCGGCGATGTATATAAAGCATCCGCCCCTGGAACTATCAACTTGGGTAGCGGGGATATTACTTTCGCTGCTGGCGACTTTGCTATGTATAATGGTGTCAAATGGGAAAAGAGCCCCAATACGGACGCAGTAACTAGTGTCTTTGGTAGAGTCGGCGTTGTTGTGGCTGATGGTAGCGATTATTCTAGTTTCTATGCCCCTTTGACCCACGATCACGATTCTCTTTACGCTCCTAAATCTGGGGCGGTTCGTCCTACTGGCACAGTCGTCGGGACTATGTTCTTTGATACGACTCTGGGAAGCAACGGTAAACCTATTTGGCATGTTGGTGCTGAAGTTTGGGTTGATGCAACTGGAACTATCGTATAATTAATTCTAGCAAGCTGGTGGGAGTCGTAGAGATTCTCACCAGCTTATTCACCTGAGAGGGAGAACAACGTGAAAGTTCCTTATATTATGGAGTCTGCTACAGATTGCGGGCCTAGATGTATTAGAGCAATTACTGGGTTAGAATGGAAAACGATCCTCGACTTTTGGCCAGGCACTTGGTTGTCAACTGATTCAGGTAACTTAGGAGCTCCAAACGATACACCCTGGGATCATTTTGCATTCTTAGAAGCCATGAATTTAAAATATATGATTGTTGAAAATTTAGAAGAGCTTAAACAAGATGACATAATACTCTTGCATTCTAAAAAAGAATCCTTACCTAGATGGTGGCCTTTATCAGTTGAGAATACTCCGTCATTTATCAAACGTTGGCTGAAAGCAATCACTGGAACTCTTGCACAACATTGGGCAATCTATTCTCATAAGGATGAACAGAATGTTTACTTGTATATGGGCGAAAAGAATGAAGTAAGTTCTATAACTCATGAAACATTCAAAACTCTCTACCATGTTGGATGGCCTAATTGTGCATATCGAATTGGGGAGGGTGATCATAGAATTAAAAAATGGCATAGATATGTAGCAGCATTAACTGGCAAATTAGTTTAGTATTTGACCAGGGGCTTAACGGAGTAGAATCTGTTGAGCCCCTTTTAGCACGTGTTTCGAGCTTGTGCAAAATAAATAATACAGCATTAAATACTCTTTAAAGTTGAGAGATTGAATGGATGAGAAACCAAAATCCAAGTCAAATTTGAAACGAAATAAGCCAACGGATAGGAATTGTGAAAGTTGTCCTAGATGGCAAAGCTTGTGTAAATCAATTTATAATGACTTGGGAGAATTACCAAAGATTGAATCTTGCCCAATTTGGAATGGCGAATATAATGTAGATACGAAACTTTGGTATTATCAAAATTCGGATAGAGTTAACGAAGAAATAATTAACGAGATTAAGTCTAAAGTTGATTTCTCAATAAAACGAATTAAAGATCGTTCTTTAATCAACATCACATTGAAAGTGATAGACGAAGATAATTATGCAATCTTCTTTGATTACAAAGATTTAAACTTGGGTGTATTACCATTGTACATCGAAAAAAGAAAGATTGACATATTAGTACACGATGGTGACTTTCTGTATAACTTGTTAAGCAAGTTGAACATGATGACTATGTTTGTCAAAATGTATCAATATATGAAGAAGAGATTTAAGAAGCTGCATCTAAAAGGTACGGCTAATCGAATGTACTGTGAAACGTTTGAAGCGATTAAGTTAGATGATTTGATAGTTGCTTTTTTTGATGTATACAATAAGTCGTTAGAGGGACTCTTATTTACTATTGAAACAGGTGACGAAAACAAGGTTAAGCTAGATTCGATTTACTAATTTTTCGTAAAACGGTTGCCAACAATTCTAAGGTAAAATATAACCTTTAGTTGTTGGCAACCTAACCACGTTGATGTAATCAGAAGTAATGGTATCTAAATTACTTTCGTCGATTATCAGTTGAGTAAAATCCTCGACAATTATAGATGATTGTATTAGCATGAAAGATACGTTTCATTTTAGTTTGGCATTCGGGACATTTAGGTGCTTCGTGGATATATGGTAAATTGTGTTCCTCTTCTTTGTTGTCTTTTGGACATCGGTAGATATAAGTAGGCATAGTGTTCTCCTATAACGTAGTTTTAGGGCATCACCCAATCAAGGGTGATGCCCCAAGTTTTGTCGACTAAGCAAGCGAAGTAATTAGCTTTGGTAGTTATGCCGATCTGAGAATTCTTGAGCCTTTCCATTGTTGTAGTTTGCAACCGGCCTGAAAAATCCGCATACGCGGGAATAGACTTCAGTCTTTTTTCCACAAACTTTCACCGTCGGGGTTGGTTTATTGCTAATACTTTCCGTTTCTTTTTCCACAAATAAACCTCCAAAATTATGATACTATTTATTCGGTTAGAGATAGAAATTTCAAAAGATTCTTAAGAAAGAATGCTGGAGATGACTTTTTTGACGTTATCAAAGTTAACATCTAGTTCATGATTGGCGTCAATAATTTCTAAACGACACTTTTTTGAAATTGATTTTGGGATGTCATTTAAGTAGTGCCCCTGAATTTTTTCGAAGTATGATTTATCATGCATTTCGAACTTATCACCATTTGATAAACGCTTAATTGTTACATCCGGATCGGCTTTAAAAATGAGAAGCAAATCGGGTTCAAAGATAAGACCCAACTGTTTGTGTAAGTCATAAACTTGATCGAAATTGTTATTCATATAACCTTGATACACTAGCGAGGAATAGAGATAACGATCACATAGTACTATATTACCTTGTTCTAGATTTGGCTTGATTGTGCGGTTGATATGCTCATTTCTGTTTGCGAGAAATAAGAGGATGTCTGTTAAGTTATTGGCAAATGTGCTATAAAGAATGATCTCTCTAAGTTTAGTTCCGACCGGGCAACCACCAGGTTCTTTGGTTGCGATACAATATCTTTTTTCAGATTCGATCCATTCTTTAGTCATCTTGATAAGAGTTGACTTACCAGTACCATCCATGCCTTCGAATACAATAAATTTTCCTTTTGCCATAATCTAGTTCTCCTTTACGACTACTTCAACGTCTTCGTTGATCATTGAATTCTTGATAATATGCTCAATTATTACCCAGTTGCCACCAGCTAAGCCCGAACCAATTTTAGGTATGCCAAATCTAAGTCCTTGATTACCAAAAGATTCTTTGACTTTTTTAAATGCTTTCATGATAGCATGATACTTGACGTATGTAACGCCGTCTTCTCTGCCAAAATTATACTGAGTGTATGCATTGATTACAACCAGTTTCTTATTTGCTTTCGTATATATTGTGGCGTAAGTTATCGTACCAAGTTTAGTATCATCTCCACTAATTGTTTCTCTATCTGCTTGATAAGCTTCGGGGAATTCTTTTGCAATACCCTTCGCTACACCAGCTCCCATAGTATTAAAGCAATTACATCCGTGAATTATAACATCGTATTTACCGTCTTTAGCTAATTCGATTAGATCTCCGTTAACGTACTTCACTTGAAGACTCCTCAGTTGGGATACAGTTTGGGCAACTTTCATGTTTACCAGATATAAGTCCACATTCGGGGCAAATTGAAAATGTTGGAGTAAAACTTAAGTATGGGATTTTAAAATTTGTGCAAATCTTTTTAAGCAATATTTTGACAGATTGTGGGTCATCAATGATTTCACCCATATACATGTGAAAAACCGTTCCTCCGGTATATAATGGTTGTAACTCATTTTGATGTTTGAGGTCATTGAATAAGTCACCCATCATTTTAGCATCAATCTGACTACTGTTTGTGTAATAAGGCCGCTCTCGACTACCCGCCGTAATGATGTTTTTATATTTTTCTGCATCATACTTTGCCAACTTATAACTCGTTCCCTCTGCCGGGGTAGCTTCTAAATTGAATGGGGTGCCATATTCTTGTTGATATGCCATAATTTTATCTCGCATATAATTAAGAACTTCTTTTGAAAATTCTAAACCAGTCGAGGTTGTTATGTCTTTATTGATAAAATTTAGACAACATTCATTCATGCCAACAAGACCAATAGTATTGAAATGATTTGCCCAATAGCTTTTGTACCTTGCTTTTATGTCCGCCAAAAATATTTTAGTGTACGGATACATATTATTTTCAGTCATCTTTTCGATGACTTTTCTTTTGGTGATTAGCGATTTAGCGGCTAGATCCATTAGCATCTCTAACCTTGAAAAGAATTCTTTTTTGGACTTTGATAAGTATCCAATTCTGGGCATGTTAATTGTTACAACACCTATTGAGCCGGTTAAGGGGTTCGAACCAAATAGCCCGCCACCGCGTTTTGCTAATTGGCTTCGATCGATCCTGAGCCTGCAACAATTATGCGTTATGATATCGTTTGCCCAAAAGCTTTTGTCTTTATTCTCTGTGTCCAATTCTACATCGTAGACTTTGATTTGCTTATTGTGTTTAATTGTTTTAGTGCCTTTTATGTATTCATAAAATTCTTTAGAATCAGTATCTCTAGTTTTGATTTTGTCACCAATATTAAGACGTCTAGCTAGTTTGATATGAGGTTCGTTCATGCTTGAAAAAACGATGTGTGGATGTTCGGGGGACATGTTTAATATATGATTACTGTCTGAGGTGATTTCTACAGTTTCAAAAACATTTTTTGTGATATATCTTTTAATTGTCTTAAAGCCTGTTTGGGTTTCGATTTCGATTGCCCCGGGCGGATAATTTTCTATTACGTAGCCAATACTATCAGTCTTAGCTGTTTTTTCACCCAGTTTACGGTATGTGATCTTAGTGTCATAAACGAGGCACATGCTCGTACAATCTTCTGGATTCATATCACTGCCACAATAATTAGCAAAATAAGGTAAGCCATACTTAGCAGTCATTTTCCAAAGATGATCCAATTCTGTATTATCCCAGTTAAAGTCATTCGTAATATTATAGGTTGGGATAGGGAATGTAAATATTCTTTGGTTGGCATCTCCCTGTATCATCACTTCACAAAATGCTCGATTGATCAGGTTCATTTCTTCTTGGAACATGCCATATGATTCATCTTTATATACACCACCACAAATAACTTTTTTGTCTTTTAAAATTTTCGGACACTGTAAGTCCATTGTAATGTTCGTAAATGGTGTCTGGAACCCTGCTCTAGTTGGAACATTCATGTTGTAGATGAATTCTTCCATTGATTGCTTTACATCTGCATACGATAATTTATCATATCTAATGAATGGTGCTAGATAAGTATCGAATGAAGAAAATGCTTGAGCCCCAGCAGCCTCTCCTTGCATTGTATAGAAGAAATTCCAAATCTGACCTAGAGCGGCTTTAAAATGTTTAGGCGGTTTTGACTTAAGCTTTCCTGGAACTCCGCCGAAGCCTTTTAGGAGTAGATCCTCCATGGCCCATCCTTCACAGTATGTTGCTAAATACCCCAAATCGTGAATGTGAAAGTCTCCTCGCATGTGAGTATCTCTTGTATCTTTATCATAGATTTCGTATAACCAATATAATGCGTGTGCATATTGAGTAATGTGCTCATTTAGCCCTTGTATAGAAAATCCAGAATTTGAGTTTTCTTTGATTCTCCAATTGTTATTGCCAATATATCCATCAATCAAAGCAATCGTTTTTTCTATATAACTCTCTGTTGGACTAAAATTCTTATCAGTTGCCGGAACTATTTTTCTTTGATGTGTTTCAATGGTTTCACTCATAGTTATCTCCTCGTGTCTATTCTAAGTTTAATGATAAGCCCGCTTGGCATCAAACAGGATATGATCGCATGACTAAGATCATTAGATACGAAAATGTTTGGAATCTGTGGTACATCATTATAATGCATACACTTCTCATTGTGCACATCACATATCTTTGCACATTTTTCAATTGTTGATTCGAAGGTTGAGATATCTGTTTTTTGAATTAATTGTCTAATGCTTTCTTTTGTCTCGCTCAAAATATCGGGCATAAAAGATCCTTCTAGAAATTTCTGAATTTTACGTTGCTACATTTCTTAATGATTGGTTCTGCGATAACTTCTATCTCTTTTTTTGTGAATGCTGCTAATTGAATATCTGGAAGCATCTTAGTGTTTATGTGATTTTCTTCTCCGTAGAATTTAAAATTTTGAATGTATACTTGATCCTCTTTCATTAGATGTTTAGACATACCTTTAGCAATGGTTACATCAAATAAGTCTCGTACAACAGTTACTCTAAATTCATATCTATTTTGCCCCATACTTCGTACAATATTTAATGATTCAATAATAGCTTCGTCGACTTCGTATTTAGAAAAGAGACCTCGATATTCAGTTGGTATCGTTTTAAAATCCATTGCTAAATAATCTACCAACTTATTGTCAATGAGATTTTTGATAACGTCCGGTCTGGTCCCATTAGTATCGACTTTAATAAGAAACTCAGAGCTTACTTTTTTGATTTCTTCGATTAGTTTGATTAAATCGAAATGATATAATGTAGGTTCTCCACCAGTGATGCAAACACCAGTGATGAAACCCTTTCTTGCTTCTAATTCTTTGAGAATGTATTCGGTGCTTAATGGCTGATTGTTTCTATTTGGATAAACTAGAGACTTATTGTAGCAGTACGCACAATGTAAATTACAATCAGACAAAAAAATTACGCTAGCTACTTGATAAGGAAAATTTACTAACGTGGTGCCTTGGAATCCAAGTATCATGACGATCTCCTAGAAGAGTCAAATTAGTTTCGTGATGTAATCGTTTATAAACTCCCAATTTTGTGAGACAAAAATTGTATGTAAGTCTGGATCACATTTTGATAAATATGACTCACTCATATTCCACAAAATGCCAATGTATGACTTATCTTTTATCCTTTTTATTTTTTCATGTAGAGTAGTATCCCCGATCATTCCTAATACTTCTTCGATTGAATTCTTTAAAGATAATGGTAATAGTGTTTCAAACATTGTAAAAGTTTTCATTAAGAATGTTGAAAGATCGAACTGCTGTAGCCTCTCCATTATAGAATTCATGGTAGAAAAATCAAATTTTACATATTTCTGTTGCAGGTATCTTGGTATGTATTTGATAATTGCTTCAATAATTGAATCTTCTCTATGTGTATCTTCGTAACCTATTGGCATCTCTTCTAAGAAATCTTTATCGCCATTTATATCAAACGGCCTTCTCGCTAATGGGGTTTCGTATTCGATTACATTTTCCCATAATATGCGTTGGTTGATTTCGTGTAAGAAATCAGATAACAATTCTGGGCTAATGCTTTTCATGTTCTTAAATATTGAAAGATTACTTAATATGAATGTTGAGTTAGCATTTGATTGCTGAATAATGTCAGAGGTATTCATGTTAACTCCTAGAACATTAAACCCTAATTCGTTTTCATTTTCTTCGTAGAAATCCATCTTATTTCGCCTCGTTATTGAAATCTAATAACATCATTCTAAAGTACACTTCAAGAATGTCTCTAGTTGGAGTAACTTTAATTTCCGTTGCATGATGAGTAAAGCCACTATCTATGATGTTTGCAATAAGTTCATTCTTGCTAATATAGTCGTCCGATAATGGTCCAAACATTTCTTTAATGATGTTTGTAGCCCCGTGGGAGAACAATGACCAAGAATCAAATTCCCCTACTCGTTGTCCACCTTTAGCGTTGGAACTAACCATTGGCTGTCTGCCTCTACTTTCGTACGCCCCAACTCCGCGGCTTGAAATTTTATGAGACCCAACATGTTCCATCTTGTACAGATACAGATAGCCAACTGGCACTTCGAATTTGGTTTTAATTCCTTTGCCATATCTTGGGATATCTAATGTGTATTTATCTTTTAAATTTAATACTTTTAATGCTTTTTGAATATCCGCCAACTTAGGTGTTGCATACGTTGGAAATATCCATGAGAAACCTTTGAGGGTCTTTAGATGCTCGATATATTTTTCAAATGAGTTTGTAGTCATTTTTGTCAAAACAGATAATATTGTTTTTGATATCATTTTGTCAGTTGACTTATCTAGTATATCATAGTACACTTTTTTGATAATCGAAATGGTATTCTTTTGGGATGGGTTGGTTAAAATATCTTGTCTTACTTTCCAGCCAATGAGTCCTAAATACAATTCAAATATCTGTCCAGGATTCATTCGTCCAACTACACCAAGAGGATTAAATATGATATCGATTGTTTCACCCCAAGGTGTTACAGGCATATTTTCTTCGACTAAAGCAATAACCCCCTTATTGCCATGTCGATTCGCATATTTATCGCCACAATTGATTCCGCTTTCAATATATTCAAATGTTAAAGTTATCAGAATACCTTCAAATTTTTCCCCTTTGACTTTATAGTTTGAATCATTTGTCGTTCCATGTTTTTCTCTAGATATCATATAAAGAGATTTCAATTTGGGATACTTAGCTATGTCGTCATTAGCAAAAATTTTAATGTCTACAATCTTGCCATCTTTATCAGCCTTATGCTTAATGGCCCCGCCACCATAGATTCGTTCGGATGGATTCAATTCAATAAACTTGGCTAAGTTATCCGGGATATAACTAAAGATGGTATCACCTTGTTTATATTCAATCCCCTCACCAATAGTCAATAACTTTTTAGCAATATCCAAATTCACATTATTCTCCGCAACCCCTGGTGCGACTATTACTTTGCTATTAGGAAGTAGATTAATTTGAATCTCTTCTATGTGTCTAGATGATACATGTTTTGCTAACTTACTTGATATGACAATAGAGTCATCATGATTTGCCCCAGCATATGGCATAAAGGCAACAAGTAGATTAGTACCCAGAGAAACTGTTCCGTCTTTTATGGATGAACCTTCTGCTAACAATTGATACTTCTTAACTTTATCTCCAACCTGAACTTTTGGTTCAAAATATGAAACTGAATGCATAGTCATACCCGAATTGAGTTTAGATGGTTCTAGATCAATAATTTGTCTTGTGCCTTTTGATTTGGGTTCCGTTGACTCAATAATAATCTGACTATTGCTAACCTCTTTAACAATGCCATCAAATGAACATTTTTTGATGAATGAATTTGATAAGAATGTTGCTAACGCGGTTTCATACCCAGTTTGAACTAGTGGAATTTCTTTATGCATCAATGGTAGTGCTTGACGAATTTGGTTTGCCGCCATCATGCTTCTAGCGCCGTCATCATGATTACTGAAGGGAGTCATAACGGAACTAACAGATGATATACCACTCTTTTCTTCGTTCGACATTTTCTTGATGTCAAAAGTTCCTCTTGTGTCCTTTAGAAGAGCATCAACGGTAGCATGTTGTAGAAGACCAATGTTTGAACCACCTTCCGGTGTATCAATTGGATCTATAGTTCCAAAGTAAGTTTCATCAACTACTCGCATTCTTTCCGGGACACCATCCTTATTGACAACACCACCTACTCCAACATAAGTCATTCTTGTAGATGCGGATAATTCTTCGATTGGATTAATGTTTTCATTTGAACGAATCAATTGGGTATTAACTAGCTCTTTGAATACGTAATCTGGTTTGATTTCAAATTCGGGATTATTATAACCCATCATCTTCTTAGTTTGATACACGTTATAGGCCATTAAAAGTTGCTTGTATATGATATGCAGTAATGTTTCAGATGTTCTATATCGTTGCATAGTAAGATCTGTTCTACGATCAACTTTTTGAGTGTGTATCAACTCAGTACACTTCCATAATAGATCACTAAGTTTAGTGGGGTATCCTTGTTCCTCTATTATTTCAGATGATATCGGATCTAAGAAGCCGTTAAAGAAAGATCTTAGATAGTAACCGGCATTCTTTTTGCCAGTATTTAGGATAAGAATGTCTGTCTGGTAATCATTGTCTAAAAATTGATCCACTGTGATGTGTCTAGCTGTATAATTGATTAGCTTCATACTATGGAAGAATGTTCTAGCTATAGGATTGCTTTCGAGTATGCTAGGCGGGAAGAAGAGATATTCATTATTGTCAAACTGAATGAACCATTTGGCATTATCTTTCTTAGCTTTCTTTGTCTCCGTTGGATCCCTCGTAACGATTAAATCTTTTCTAGAGAAGCCTAGCTTAGAGAATAAGTCGTCTAAACCGTTCTTATAAAGTAATGCATATACTAAATACATTGGAACAACCATGCCCGTAATATAAGCAATGGTGTATGCCTTGTCTCGAATCTCCCGGTATTGTAATTGTATGGTTGAAAAGAACGTTGAGATTTTGCAAAGATGAGGTTCCGGAAAGTAAACTGGCTTAAGCATTAATTGGCCAACCATTGTTTTATCTAGCCCGTTAATCTTCATTGTGCCCTGGTTGTCAATATGGGGTAAAAGAATTTCGTTTTTGTACTCTTTACCGGTTTCATCAATCATCGTAAATTTGAAAGTAACGAATTTGCTAGCTTTAATGTCGCTTGTATCATATTTACTATCAATAGCATAATTGGTTAATTTCAATGGGTATTCTTTTAATGAGAATGTTTTAAGCATCTTCGTCAGGTCATTAAATAATTGTAAATTAAATGACGCTTGCTTATTTTCAATAATGGTGTTTGGAATCTTTCTGTTTAAAACTTTCTGAATATCCAACTCTTTGGTTAAAGGATTCGTAGTGATAGAGGGGACTTTGAAATCTGTTGTACTCCGTTCTACGTATCGGCTTAATTCTAATTCAACTTTTTCTTTAGCGACCTTTAGTTCTTCTTTAGTTGACTTGGCATGTATAATTAGATTAGCAACTTTAATCGAATCATCAAAAGCTTGTTTGTCTTTCGTTAGCTTATACTTTATAGCTGCTAACATGATAGATTTCTTTTTGATTTCTTTTTCTATTGTTGTATCTGGATCATTTAAGTCTTCTATAATTGTATTAGCTTCATTAGGGTGGTTTTCAACTAAATTAGATATAGCTGATTTGATGGTTTCTTTGGCTTTATCTCCGGAGACTCGTAGTAGTTCCTTATTCTTAGCAACCGTAGAAATGTTAGTGGCTTCCTCCTCTTTAACATTAACGGACTTAGCAATCTCTTCTCCGAATTCTTCCAGATTATCGTTAGTAACTTTTATGGCATTCAGAATGGATAATGCTCTAGTTGGTTCAATCTTCTCATTCTTATCAAATATCTTTATGAAGACGGGACTACTGTCAGATTTGATTACACACAATATCATCGTATCCATGTAAGGAATGTTTTCTTTATGCTTTAAGTTGTGGAATATAGGGATCCAAGATAACCTTCTGTTTAAAGCGACTTCGAATGGTTTTCTCACATCGATAATATACAACAATGTATTGTAGAAAGACTTATCTTGTCCAAAAATAGATAGCCCACTCGAGAAGAACATGCTAGATAGTGGACTATTAAAACTGTTTTTAAGTCTGCGTCTAATTTCTTGACCATATTCTGTTAGATCGATTATTGAATTACGTTTGGCCGCGTCCACTTGTTTGATAAAAGAGAAGCTAGCCATACTTCGTTTCTTCATTAATGCAATCTTCTCTTTATTGCTATATACTTCTTTCCCGCCAATCTTAAATCGTGGATTACAATAGGCTCGTATATCAACTTTATTGAAATTCAAGTTATCAAAGATATCAGTCAAGTTGCAATTTTCGCATAGAGCTAATATTTTGTGAGTTCTATGCATAGAAACAGGGAATCTCAATATGGGAATTCGTTGAGTAAATAGTCTTATTGTATCAGGTGTATACATAATCAGACTCCGTTCTGGGTATATTATCGAAAAAGTTTGTTTTTTCTTAAGGAGTTTAAGGTTGATAATAGACTATTTGAAGGATCGTTTGAGTATATAATAGACTATTTGAAGTATCATTTGACCATATATATTTAATTTATTAGTTCTTCTATTCTTGACATTCTTGTATTCGTATATCTTCTATTGTAATGACCCAATAGTCGATATTAGATTGTCAAGTTAGGTCGTATAAGGAGCTGTGAACTATGACAAAGTCATACACTAGGAGGGCGTCGACCTACAGACTGTTGAAATCGATGCTTGCCAGCAACGCAATTCTGCCAACCATGATGAGGTTTACAGAGCTCACCAAGACCGTCAAACCGGTCGTATCACTATCCAGAGGGCCATCAGTCACAGTCCCCGAACACTTTGTGATTTAGGTTGTTTAGAGTGGTCGGATGTGTCAGCATTTTCCACCCGGGATTTTACATCGGTGTATACTTTGTATAACGGGTGGTCATACAAGGAAATGACATTGTAGTAGCTTATAGATTTGGCTACTTTAGTTGCGCGAGGGCATAACGCAACCACGGCAATCGTGGGATCTACCGTCCCACAAGATTACTTGCTCCCATAGATTACGGAGCGAAAGGAAGATTAATCAAATGACCAAAAAATATAAGTTAGGTGAAAAGCATCCAACAGATAATCTCTTTCGAATTGTTTCATTGAAAGATTTCTCCGATGTTAAACAAGGTGACATCGGCGGTTGGGTCGAATCAGACCAGAATTTGGCCCACTATGGTAACTGCTGGGTGTACGGGGATGCTAAAGTATATGAGAATGCTAAAGTATATGAGAATGCTAAAGTATACAAGAATGCTAGCGTATTCGGGGATGCTATAGTATTCGGTGATGCTGAAGTATTCGAGAATGCTAGAGTATTTGGTTATGCTAGAGTATTCGGGGATGCTATAGTATCCGGTAATGCTAGCGTATTCGGGGTTGCTAGAGTATACAAGAATGCTATAGTATTCGGTGATGCTGAAGTATTCGAGAATGCTAGAGTATTTGGTTATGCTAGAGTATTCGGGGATGCTATAGTATCCGGTAATGCTAGAGTATTTGGTTATGCT
>ENA-UOWO01002476-UOWO01002476.1-activated-sludge-metagenome-genome-assembly--contig:-NODE-2476-length-22782-cov-18.866854_pt1 | contig 22782 bp, 21 predicted proteins | sample MGYA00238148_ERZ761564 | MGnify/ENA primary metagenome ERZ761564 (study PRJEB28885, sample SAMN05720194) | activated sludge metagenome | isolation source: Anaerobic digester | place: USA... | reverse complement strand
TTAAAGTCTTTAACTAAACCATTAAGTCCATAGATCTTGATAAAAGGTGTTCCAAGCTCTATAATATCTATATATTTACTAATTTTTTTACAAAGCTCTAAGGCTTTTTTCTTATCTGTGACATCAAGTGCTAATTGTAGTTTCATAATATCTCCAATTTGTTTATTCTTCTTTTGTGTTTTTCTAAACTCAAGGTTTTTGTTTTTCTCCAAATCTCAATTATTTCTTTTGCAGTCTTTATATTTATGTATTTTCCAGGCATAGAAATAATATTAGTGTTAAGATGCTCTTTTGCTTGCCTTGCAATTTCTTTATTCCAGCAAAGTGCACATCTTATTCCAGAATATCTGTTTGCTTGAATTGACATGCCTTGCCCTGTTCCACAAACAAGTATCCCAAAATGATTTTTATTTTCTTTAATCTTCTTAACAACTTTTTTTGCATAGTCGTTATAGTCGTCTTCTGGGTTGTATGTCTTTGGGCCAAGGTCTTGAAAGTCAAGTTTTGAAGTCTTTAGATATTCTTTAATCTTTTCTTTAAGCTCAAAGCCTGCGTGATCGCTAGCTAAAAAATATTTCTCAGTCATATATTCTTCCTTACAATTTTTGCAATCTGGCTAGATACATCAATCTTTTCTGCAGAATTATCAAGAGTGTTAGTTGATGCCACAAAACAATGTTTCTTAAGTTTAGATAATGCGCCTTCAACAAAGACACCATGTATTCCAATAACATAGAATTTTCGTGGTTCGTATTTCTTAAGTTGTTTAATATTTTCAATTATGGTGTGGCCAGTACTAATAATATCATCAATGATAATTATGTCTCTGCCTTTTGCGCTCTTTATCTTAGGTAAAGAAATCACAACTTCCCTTGCGCTTTTCCTTTCCTTTAAAGCAACTACTGGCTTTTCTTTAAATGCTTTAGCCACATTAACAACCCACTGTAAACTCTCGATGTCTGGTCCAACAAAGATTGGTTTTTGTATTTTTTTCTTTTTAAGATATTCAATAATTGGCTCGTCAAGATTAATTTCTATGCCATTAGATAATGCGTTTTTTATATTTTTGATTCTATGAAGATGAGGATCAACACAGAAGATCTTATCGCAGCCCTCAAAAAGTTTATTCATAACTTTTATTGAAACACATTCTCCATCTCTAAACCTCTTGTCGCTTCTAAAGTATGGAAAGTATGGGGCAATCAGATATATTCTTTTTGCTTTTAGGTCTCTTGCAGTGTATATTGCAAACAAGGTTTCAACAATCTTGTCATTTAATGTTAGACTTTTAGTGTTTTGAAAATTCTGTACAATAAAAACGTCTTTGCCCTTTAAGTCTTTTCCAAAAGTAACATCAATTTCTCCATCTGGGAACTTTGTAGTTTGGATTTTAGAAAAAGAAAGATTAAGTTTTTTTGCAATTTCTTTTGCGATTTTTTCTGTTCCTGAGCAAGCAACAATTATAGTTAATCACCTATATAATTTATAGTAATATAGATGAACATAAGCTTTTTAAATATGGTCTTTTCTAGTGTTATCTGTATCTTATTTTAGTGAATAGATATATTGTTATACCAATTATTAAGGCACAAATAAAATAGGTAATTATCCAAATGGTTGTTGTGTTTTTGCTTTTTCTAGAGTAATCTATTGGTGGCATTTCATCATTTGGTTTATAATCTGGGCTATCAGAGGAGACCACATTATATTCTGGGTCTTTATCTTCTGGCGTAACAATAATTGGATTATTGTCTGTATTTTCTGTGTCGGTGTTTATTTCAGAAATAATCTCTTCTGTATCATCTGCCTCTTTTGAAATAGAATTTCCACCACTTGTTGTTCTTACTGTTCCAAGTATTCCTGAATATCTAAGATTACTTACTGTTATTAGGTTTCCATTTAGAACACAATCTATTCCGTTACTAGAATAGCTTTCGCTTAAGCATTCAGTAAAATCATATTCGTTAGCATCCAAGCAATTAGAACTAATGTCTGAAATTGAAGTTATTGCTTCATTTTCTACACAAAGCGAAATAAAATTATTATTTTCAAGATAAAGTGTTTTGTTCTGGTCTTCTTGAAGTTGCCCGTTTAAGTCAACAACCACGCCTGCATTTGTTTTAATAATTTTTATTACAGATAAATCAAGTGTGCTTTCTGAAAAGTTATGATCAAATTCCAAAATTGGTGTTTGGGCGTCATAAATTTTTATGGTTTGTACACCAGTAAATATTCCTACAATATTTGTGTCGTCATCAATTGTGATATTTAAATCATCAATTCCTTCTGTTTCAACAATACCTAAACTCCCAACAAAAGTATCATTTGCATCAGGGATGTTGTCTTGGTCTTGATCTGCAATAGTGTTATCTATTGTCACATAAGAATCATCTGTTGTATCAAAATAATCATAGTCAAGATTAGTTGCACTTATTGTAAAGCCAACAATGCCATCATCGTCTTCTTCCTGTATAACATAAGTTGCATTGTAATCATTTGTATTATTTGTAACATTTATGTCTCCAGTTACTTCTACACCATTTGCATAGAAAATCACATTTAGGTCTTCTGATAATGTTCCTGTAGAAATAAAAGACAAATTTATTTGGCTTCCAACTTTTGCATAGTCTGTATAAAAATAATTTGACGCAATTGTGATTGTTGAAAGAGAATAGATTGGTTCAGAACGATTAATATAGAAATAATCACTTAGATTAAAGTCCGTACATAGTGGTTCAGTATCACAAACACTTCCAAGAATTAAATAATTTCCATCTTCTAGTGCAGAAACGTCCCAAGAAATGTTTGTGTCTGTAAAATTGTTATCAATTACAAATATATTTCCGTCGCTATCCATATAATTGATATCATAAGTCAAATCATCATTATTTGGATCAGTTGCAGGATTCCAAGAAAGTTCTATGGAATTAGTGTCGTATGTTGCTAAAGGAATTGGTGTGATAAAAGAAGTTTCGTTTGGTGCAAGGTTTGGTAGTTCTGCAAAATAATAGTTTACATCAAGAGTTGTAATGTCTTCTCCATCAACAGCAGTCACTTCTAAATTTACTCCATCATTGTAAGTTTCTCTTCTTGCAAAATGAATGTGAGCGTCTGAACAGCCAGATCTATGAATCGGTAGGTTCCAGTTTCCTCCTGTTCTGTTTGCTGTAAACCAATTGTCGGTGTTATCACAAAGACTTGTTGGTTTATATGCAAGATTCCAACCTCTATTCGTTGCTGTGGAGTCTTGATAAAGAACAATATAGAAATTGCCATCAGATATATTAACATGATTTGTTCCAATTGTACCATCAGGGTTTGCAGTTATTGGAATCAGATGATGTCTTACATAATGTGTTGAAGGTGTGTGATCGTGGTTAAATGCCGTATTCCTTGAAATCGTTCCAACAAGTTGTGTATTTGAATCATCTCTCCAATCGCTTGTAAAATAACTTAATGGAACGCCAGCTCCCACAACATAAACAAAAAGATCTCCTGAATTATTTGTGCTTACTGGTTCAGTATTAAATTCAATCCATAGATTCATGTTTGAATCCATTTCAAAACTATTATACATTTTAAAGATATGATAATTTTGTCTCCATAGATTTACCCATGAGGGAGCGTTATTCCAATTTGTTGGAGAATCAATAAATATAATTTCAGGATAGATGGTGTCAGGATATACTCTATCATAGTGCCAAAAACCAGTTGTTTCATTATAATCCATAGAGTAAGTTGAAGGCGTTTCGCTTGAGCAAGTACCATCCACAAAATAATCCCAACACGTTCCACCATCCCCATTGATTGCAGAAACTAAAAGATTAACGTCGTTTCCAGAATACTCTGTAATATTTGCATCAATTTGGTATCTTCCAAAATAAGATATATCTAGATCAGGAGTTATTGTTATTTCATTAATTGTAATTGCATAAACATTTCCAATTAGCAATACTAAAAAAAACAATAATAAAAAACACCTATTCATAATCATCATAAATATATATTACAATATAATTTATATATATTTTCGATATTTAATTAGATATAATTAATAAGAGAATTAAATATCTTCCAGCACTGGTTTTCCTTCAATAAATTCTGATGGCAACCCTTGTTTCTTAAAGTATTCAACCATTGCTATACAAGCAAACTTTTCTGTTGAGTAGTGTGTTCCACCAAGAAGATTGATTTTCTTTTCTTTTAAGTATTCGTGTGCTTTTTGGGAATGGTCGTTCTTTACAGTAATTCCTGTAACATAAAGATTTATGCCTTTTGGTATTGTCTTTAGAATATCAAGATTATTTCCACCACCTGCTACAAGTGCAATTCTTTTGTCTTTGATTTTTTCTAAACCGTATTTGTAAAATTTGATTTTATGTCCAACTGCTTTTTCAAATCTTTTTATTATATCTGAAACTTTATCAGTATCTATTGTTCCAATAACTCCGCATCTTGCCCCAAAATAAGGCGCAAATTGAGTTTCAACTTTAACCCCAAGTTCTTTTGCAAGTGTGTTTGTTGTTGAGTATCTCCCAAAATTATCCAAAGGAACATGGAGATTATATACAGATATTCTTCTTTCTTTAAATATTTTTAAATCCTTTTCTGAGATTGAAGTAAATATTGGTTTTTTAGTAATATCCCACGTCATTGGATGATGCACAAACAATAGTACATCAGTTTCTTTCTTTGCAAGTATTTTCTTTATTACAGAATCTTCAGGGAAAACAGCAGTATATACTTTTTTTATATCTTCTGAGAAATCATAGACTATTCCCATAGATCTTTTCTTAAAGTTTGGAGATAAATACTTTTCAGTTCCAATCTCTTTCCAATCATCAGTTAATCCACGTCTTAATATAAAGTCAATTTCTAGTTTATCATACAAGTTTTGTGCAATCATAGTTAATAGTAATAACACTTATAATTTTAAATGCTTTGTAAATTATATAAAATATGAAAAATCAAGAATTTTTTTTAAAATATAAAAACTATAAGATTGAAACAAAGCACCTAATCTTAAGACCATTAAAACTAAGCGATGCTAATGATATTTATCAAGCAATGCAAGATAAAATATTTTCTAAACAAATTTGGATAATTCCTTGGCCTTACAAAATGAGTGATGCTACTAAATTTATTAAAGATGCAAAAAAAGAATTTAAAGAAATCAACACCAACACTTATCTTTGGATTATTGCATAAGAAAGACAAGAAGATAATTGGCGTTGAATCATTAAATAATATTCATTTTAGAAACAAGAATTGCGAAAGTGGAAGTTGGATTTCAAGAAAGTATTGGGGTAGTGGATTAATGGCAGAAGCAAGACTTGAAATCTTTAAGCTTGCGTTTAAAGATTTGAAATTACACAAAATCAATTCTATGGTTTTAATAGACAACATAAGAAGCCAAAAGCACATTGCAAAGTTTGGGTTTAAACAACAAGGTTATTTTAGAGACGAAGTTGTAATCTATGGTAAATTTAGAAATGCATATTATTATGAATTATTAAATAAAGAATTTAATTATAATAAACTAAAAAAGAAATTATTGAAATCACATGAAAGTAAAACTAAAAGATAAAATCTTTACTTATCGTTTTGCTACTGAGAAAGATATTGACATCATCAATAAATTTGATATTAATATCTATAGACAAGTAAACCATGATTTTTATTTTAGGCACACAAAAGAAATACTTAAAAATATGATTTCAAAAGACAGAAAAATAATGCTTGTGTTTTTTGATAAACAATTGGTTGCTTGGGCAGGGATAAAAATAAAAGCCGAGCCGTTTTATGCAAAAATCTATAATTTTACAGAAAAACAATTATCCAAATCAAGTGTTTTAATCGCAACAGCGGTTTCTCCTAAGTTTAGAGGCTATGGTATTCAGAAGTTTCTAATAAAAAAAAGAATAGAATATTTAAAAAAGAAAGGCAAGAAATATTTTTTACATTCCGCACATCCAGAAAATAAATATTCCATAAACAATATGTTAGAATCTGGCTCAAAATTTATAAAGAAAGACAAGAGCATAAATGATGGCAGAATTGTAAATTATTATTTGTTAAAGATATAAAATTAATAAAAACAAAGGAATAAAACCCTTTAAAAACATTATTCTTCAGTAAATTATATTAGTATTTTTAAAAACGGGGGTAATAAAAATGGAAGTATTAAATACGATAATAGGAATTGTTGCATTAATTTGTGCAATATGGGTAATATATGATGTATTTACTAATAACAAAAAATTAAAAACCGAAATAAAAATTATTTGGACAATCGCTGCAATAATATTTAGTATTTTAACAGCAATAGTTTATTTCATAATGTATAAAATGAAGAAATAAATAATACATTCCTGCAATCCTTTGCAGGTCCTTTTTTTATTTTTATCTATTTCTTTTATAATACATTTGTCTCATAATATATAATATTCTATTTTTAGAAAAGGAGCTGAAAGAAAATGAGTGTTAAAGAAAATGATTGGGTATCAGTTGAATACGAAGGAACTTTAAGTGATGGTCAAGTTTTTGATTCCAGTAAAGGTAGAGAACCACTTAAATTTAAAGTAGGTATTGGAATGGTAATTCCTGGGTTTAATAATGGAATAATTGGAATGGAAGTTGGTGAAGAAAAAGAAATAAAAGTTTCTCCAAAAGAAGGCTATGGTGAAAAAAACACAGAAGTTGCAAAATTGCCTAAAGAGCTTTTATCCGGAATTAGCGATTTACAAGAAGGAAAAGAAATTATTGTAATGTCTGGTATGGGACCACTAGCAATAGATATTATTAAGATTGAAGAAACTACAATTGATGCAATACTGAACCATCCACTTGCTGGGAAAAATTTAATTTTTAAAATTAAACTATTAGAGATTCTTTCAAAAGAAGAAGCAGAAGAGATGGATAAAATGTTATCACAGGCTTGCGATAGTGATTGTTCACATTGTCAAGGAGAATGTGGAGAAGAACACGAAGAACATTGTGATTGCGGAGAAGAAGACTGCGATTGTGAAGAAGAACATTGCCAATTGTGAAGGTAAGGATTGCGATTGTAAAGAAGAGAAGAAGGAATAAGTTCTTCTTTTCTTTCTGTTTTTGATAAAATAAAGCTTTTTATATTCTTTTATTCTTATTATTTGTGTGTGATTAATTATGCTTGAACTAAAATTCATTAGAGAGAATTCTAAGAAAGTTAAAGAAAATATAAAAAAAAAAGGCAAAGATATTCTTCTTCCTTTAGTTGATGAAATTATAAGACTTGATGAAGAATACAGAGCAAATATCCAAGTGGCAAACGACTTAAAACACAAAAGAAATAGTGTAACAGACAAGATTGCAGAAAACAAGCAAAAGGGATTACCAACAGAAGACCTTTTAGCAGAAGCAAGGAAATTCCCTGATCAGATTAAAGTTATAGATGATAAACAAAAAGAACTATTTGAAAGAATTATTGATATTCAAAAAAAAATACCAAACATAATGTCAAGAAAGACACCAATTGGTAAAGACGAAACAGAAAATAAAGAAATTAAAAGATTTGGAGAACCAGAAAAAAAAGACTTTGAAGTTCTCAATCACGGAGAGCTCTCAGAAAAACTAAATGTCGCAGACTTTGAAGCTTCAAGAAATGTTTCAGGAAAAGGTTTCTATTATCTTAAAGGAGATTTAGCGCTCCTAAACAGAGCACTAATAAATTATGCTCAGGATTTCCTAAACAAGAAAGGCTTTACTTATGTTTTAACGCCATTAATGATTAACAAAAAAGCTTGTGAAGGAAGTGTGGACTTTTCTTTCTTTAAAGAAATGGCTTACAAGATTGAAGGTGAAGACCTTTACATGATTGCAACCTCTGAACATCCAATCATTTCTATGTTTTTGGACAAAACAATTGATGAAGAAAGATTACCAATTAAGATTTTTGGTTTTTCATCATGCTTTAGAAAAGAAATAGGCAGTCATGGCCTTGATGAAAGAGGGTTATTTAGATTACATCAGTTTGATAAGGTTGAGCAGATAATTATTTGTAAACCAGAGCAATCAGAAAAACTATATGAAGAATTAATTAAAAATACAGTTAAGATTTTTACCTCAATGGAACTACCAACAAGAACGCTGGAAATTTGTTCTGGAGATCTTGGGGATTTAAAACATAGAAGCGCAGACATTGAAGTGTGGTCTCCAAGAAACAACAAGTATATTGAAGTTGCGTCTTGTAGTAATCTTACAAGTGCTCAAGCAGTCCGATTAAACATTAAGGCAAAGACAAAGCAAGGCGAAAAATATTTTGTTCATACACTTAACGACACAGCAATAGCAACCTCAAGGGCGCTTGTTGCAATACTTGAAAATCATCAGACAAAGGAAGGCACAATAAAGATTCCAAAAGTCCTTCAAAAGTACATGTATGGTAAAACTGAGATAAAAAGAAACGATATCTTTTGATAACTAAAAAATCAATATATATATATATATATATATATATATATATATATCTTTTATTTATTTATGTTATTAATAATATAAATAGAGAGGCACAGAGATCATGAAAAATAGTAAAGCAAAAGCTATAACTCCAATAGTTGCAACAATTCTTTTAGTAGTAGTTGCAGTAATTCTTGTAACTATAGTTTTAAACTGGGGAAAAAACTTTACAAATTCTTCGGTTTCAAAAACTGATAGTCTTGTCAACTATAATGTTCTAAACGACAAGCAATCCTTCATGCGCTTTAAAAGCGCACAAAACGGCATGTATATCTTTGATTATTATCCTCCAAGCAATACTGATATTAATTTTAAAGTTGTAGGTTATTCTCTTCTAGGCTATAACGACTATATCCCGCTAGAACCAGAAAAAGAGATCACCCACGCAGGCGAGTTCATGCTTCCTTTAGGGATTATTAACGAAGAAAAAATATCAATTGCTTTATTACTAGAAGACGGCAGTTACCTAACCTTTAATAATGTAAAAAACACAAACAGAAGCCCAGCTCCTAGTCAATGCCCTACAGGCTTTGTTCCAGTTCCAGGAAATTATCTTTATGGCACCGAAGGTTTTTGTGTTGCCAAATATGAGATGAAAGTAGATGAAAATGGAGATGGACTCGGCGATACTAACGCCAGTTGTAAAAATGAATTATATTTAACTTGGCAAAATAACATAAATGCAAGTTGTAAATATAGTGTGCCTAGCAGAACAATAGTAAGCAGTGCAGAAGGTTATCCACTAACAGATATTAATCAAACAGATTCAATATTGGCGTGTGAATCCATTGGGGGTCATTTAATAACAAACGAAGAATGGATGACTATTGCTCGAAATATTGAAGTTGTTCCAAGCAATTGGTCAAGTGGGGCTGTTGGTCAGGGGTCTTTAAAAAGAGGGAATGCAGGAGATGTTGTAGCAAATGTATCATATGATGGAGCTGATCCAGAATCAGGAACCGGAAGAAATCAACTAGCAATGTTAAAGCTAACAAATGGCAGTGAAGTTTGGGATCTTTCAGGAAATGTTTTAGATTGGACTGATAGAACCACTTCTGATTTTTATTTGGATTGTAATAAATTAATAGGTAGTGATTTTGGAGATTGTGATGAACGGAAAGGTGGTTTTGAATATAATGGATCATTTGAAAATTATTCTGATGCTTTTGATTATGTTGATTTTACAAAAATAGGATATAAGGAATTGTTTTTATTAAATTCAGATTATAATAAAGATAATGGATTAGGTTATGTTAGTTTTTTTATGGATTCTGGCCCGCCCCATGCGTTTTTGCGTGGCGGCGACTGGAGCGCCGCTACGACCGCCGGAGTTCTGTACTTGTACGCGTACAGCGAGCCGTCTACCACGAACATCGCCTTCGGGTTTCGTTGTGTTGTAGAGCCGACGTGACCGAGGTCCGTTGTTATGCCTGACCACTGACCTCTGGACCACTGGCTCCTGGCATATCGTCCGTTTGTCCGTTAGTCAGTAGTTTCCAAAAGGTCGCGGAAGTATCCGCGAGCCTTTTGCGTGCGCAAAAAAAATTAATTTAAAAATTGGGAAAAATAATGTGGATCTCTGATAAAGGAGTTGCTAGTTTTAAAATCTATCAAGATATGTTTCCTGTTGTTGAGAAAATATTGACAATTTTAAATGATTGCGAAAACAAAAATAATGATGTATACTTTTATTTTCTGATTGAGGATACAAATAAAACTGCAATAGAGATATTGTCTTATGTTGCCAGTGGCTATAATAATTATGATACAAATCTTAAAGCAATAGAGTATAATAAAGCCAGAAATGCAATTTCTATAACCCAGTCTAATTTAATATTATTAAATAATAGTAAACTGATATCTGATGAAGATTTAAAAGAAAATTATGATGCTTTAGAAGAAAAACTAAAAATGATTTCTGGAGTTTTAAGAAAAATTCAAAAAAGATGAATATATGCTTGATGATTTAAAAGTATATAAGGAAAGCTATGACTTCTTTTTGTGGCTTTGGCCTTTAATTAATAAGTTCCCAAAATCTGAAAAGTATGTTTTAGGCGAAAAGATCAAATTATGTTTTATTGCTTTCTTTGAAAATATAGTTTCTTATAATTATAATTTTGAAAGACAAGAGTCTTTAAAAATAGCAAGTGTAGAAATAGAAAAACTAAGATTATTTATAAGACTTTCAAAAGATCTAAATCTTATAAATTTTAACAAATATGAGATTGCATCAAGAAAAATTAATGAAATAGGTAAATTGCTTGGCGGCTTATTAAAAACAACTTAATTTAAAAAATATTTCAATCTATCTTCTTTTGGGTTTTAAACCTAGGCTATACTAAATAACACAACCGTTTTTGCGTGGCGGTAACTGGAACAACGAAACGAACGCCGGAGTTCTGAACTTGAACGCGAACAACAATCCGTCTAACACGAACAACAACATCGGGTTTCGTTGTGTTGTAGTGTCTACCCACATTACTTGTGGGTTTACAAAGAGTTTGTTTGTATTATTTGTTTTTAAAAACAAACAAAGATTGTATTTAAATGATCAACTACATTTGGTATATTCCTGGCAGGTATTTTTGCCTTGTATTAAAAAATGGATACCAAATATGCCGAAAAAATGCAAAAGTTATTGTAATTAGTACTTAAAAAAAGGGATATTACAATAATCTTTTTTTAAAAAGAAAAAACATGAAAACATATAACAATTTATGGTCAAAAATAACATCTTTTAAAAATTTAGTTTTAGCTTACAATAAAGCAAGAAAAGCAAAACCACAAACAAAAGAAACATTAGAATTCTCACTTAATTTAGAGAAAAATCTGTTATTGATTCAAGAAGAACTATTAGCAAACACATACACTCAATCAAAATATCGCGAATTTATAGTTTTTGATCCAAAACAAAGAAAAATTAAATATTTGCCATTTAAAGATAGAGTAGTTCATCACGCACTTGTTAATGTCATTGAACCGATTTTTGATAAACGACTGATATCAACAACTTATGCTTGTAGAAAAAACAAAGGTACACACAAAGCTCTAAAAGACATTAAAAAAACAATTTCACGCGAGTTTAGATTTACAGGTTATTGCTTAAAATGCGACGTTAAAAAATATTTCCCAAGTATTGATAAAATTATCTTAAAGCAAGTAATTGAAAAAAAGATAAGATGTAAGAACACAAAAAAATTAATATTTGATATTATTGATAGTGATTATTCGAATTTTGGAGAAGATAAAGGGATTCCTATTGGTAACCTTACAAGTCAATTATTTTCAAATATATATCTTAACGAATTAGATCAATATATAAAACACAAATTAAAGATTAAATATTATTATAGGTATGTGGATGATTTTATTATTTTAGAAGATTCAAAAAAGCAATTAAATTACTATAAAAAGAACATAAAATATTATTTAAAGAAACGGTTAAAACTAGAAATTCCAAAGCAAAAAATCAACCTTTTTGAAATAAAAACCGGAGTTGATTTTGTAGGATATAAAATATACCCAGAATATGTGTTTTTAAGAAAACGAAATATTAAGAAATTTATAAAGAAACTAAAGATTTTAACTTACGAAAAGAACTTCTTCAAAGTAAAATCCTCAATATCTAGTTATTTAGGATATTTTAAATTTGCTAATTCCTATAAGATTTTAGATCAAATATGGGCAAATAATCCTTATTTTTTAAAAATCAAACGGTTATTGTAATAGCCATTTTATCAACTTTAATATTTAAAAAAATATCGCTATAATATATTTATAATTAACTCCCTACCATTGGGGATCTTTTAGGTTCACAAAGGTAGGATTTCTTTAAGTGATTTAAATGTCTGATTCTATAAAACGAGTGATGATATTTATTGATGGCAGTAATTTCTATCGTGAGCAAATATCTAACTTTAATGTTTAAAAACGTTTCGTTACCTATATATAATATTAGCTCCCTGTTGTTGAAAATCCAAAAGATTTTCAATGGCAGGCGGTCTTTTATGTGATTTAAATGTCTGATTCTATAAAGCGAGTGATGATATTTATTGATGGAAGCAATTTCTATTATTCTTTAAGGAATTCTTTTTATAAAACCAAAATTGATTTTGAAAAGTTTTGTAATTTTCTCTCAGAAAATGATGATTTAATAGTAATTAAATATTATAATTCGGTATTAAATATAGACGATGATGAAGAAGCATATAAAAAGCAACAACTGTTTTTTGATAGTTTAAGAGAAATTTCTGTAATGGATATTTTTTTTGGTAGATTAGAAAAAAGACCAGATGGTAAGAAATCAGAAAAAGGGGTTGATGTTAAACTTGCAGTTGATATGGTTGTTAATGCTTACAAGGATAACTACGATATTGCAATACTTGTTTCTAATGATGCAGACTTTATTCCAGCAATAGAAGAAATAAAAGCTCTTGGAAAGCAAGTAATTAATGTTAGTTTTCCAAAAACAAAATCGTATCATTTAAATAAAGTTTGTTCTAAAACTATTAAGATTAATGATATATCAAACTACCTAAGAGAATAAAAAGAGAATCAAAAATGCATATAAAAGAGCTTGTGTTAAAGAATTTCAAATCCTTTGACTATACTACTATACCTTTTAAACCAGGATTTCAAGTTATTGTTGGTCCAAACGGTTCAGGAAAAAGTAATATTATTGATGCTCTAATCTTTGGTTTTGGTTCTACTTCTCTAAAAAGACTAAGAGTTGATAAGACCGCTAATCTTGTTAACCAATCTGCTAAAGACAGAACAGCAAGAGTTAGAGTTGTTTTTAACCACGAAGGTAAAGACATAGACATTATTAGAGAAATAGACGAATCAGGAAAGTCTGTTTGTATACTTGATGGCAAAAGAAAAGCCTTAAACGAGATCACTTCTTTTTTAGAGGAAACCGGAATTACTGCTGATGGCTATTACACTGTTCAGCAGGGAGACGTTACAAAAATAATTAACATGAATCCAGAAGAGAGAAGAAAAATAATTGAAGACATTTCTGGAATCTCTTTATTTGATGAACGAAAAAAAGAAGCACAAGATAATCTTGATAAAGTAAATAAAAGACTAGATAAAGTTTCAATAGCACTAAACGAAAGAAAACCATATGTTGAACAATTGTCTGCAGAAAGAGAAGCAGCGCTTAAGTTTAAAGAGCTTGATAGTCTAGAACACATCTACAGTTATAATCTATACAATAAGCAAACAGATGAATACAATAGTGAGCTATTTCTTGAAGAAGCAAAAATTACAAAACTTATTAGCGATATTGATGTTAAAAACCAGAAGAAAAAAGAACTAATGCTATTGATATCAGAATATGAAAACAAATTAGAGAATATTAATAATGATTTGATTGCACATTCAGAAAAAGTACAATCAACAGTTGGTAGAGAGCTTTCAGAGAACAAGGCAAATAAAGAGATTATTCAAAATAATCTTAATCTTAGAAAAGAAAATATAGAATACTTAGAAAACGAAAACCAAAGACTTTCTGGCGAGCTTTCAGAACTAAAAAAAGAAGAGCAATTAGTTAAAGCAATAATTAAAGAACAAGAAGGAAAATTAAAGCTTAAATCTAAAACAAAAGACAACCTTAAAGAACAGATAAATAAGCACTCTAAGGAATTTGAGGGTGTTAGAAAGATACAAGAAGAGCTTTACACAAGACTTTCAAGTATAAACAAAGACATAACCCAAAAGCAAGAGGATTTTTTCTCAAATAAAACAAAGATGTCAGCCTATGAGTTTCAAAAAGAAACAATTGAAAAGCAAAGCAAGGAAAAAGAAGCAGAGACAAAGGCACTACTTGAAAGAAAAAAAGAAATAGAGGGAATTATCTCAAAACAAAGAAAAGAAATAGCAACTCTAGAAAGCGAAATCTCAAAATTATTCCAAAAATTAAAAATCGAAGAAAAAGAAAAAGAAGATCTTCAAAAAGTAATATCTCAAAAAACCATAGAACTAAATGGTTTTAGAAAAGATCTATCTTTTAGTTCTTTAGCTCTTGACAAAAGAGAAAAGTTAAAAGCAAATCTAAAAAAACACAAAAGTTTTATTGGTTTTTTAGATGAATTTGTTACTCTTGAGAAATCTCAAAAATCTATTTATTCTAATTATGTAATTTTAAAGGACTCTAAAGATATCCCTGTAATCCTTAAAGAAATCGGAGAACACACAAATATTAATTTTGTAGTTCTTACAACACTTGATATATCTGAAAAAGAACTATCAAAGATCTTTTCAGAACACGCAGGTACAAAGACAAAGGCACAAAGCATTGATGGCTTTTACTTTGATGGCTTCTGTTATAAGAAGATATTGATCAAAGACCCAAAAGAGCTTGAAAGCAAAATTTCAGCAACAGAAAAAGAGCTAGAAAAAGCAAAATCCAAGCTTTTAGAGATTATTAAATGCCACGAAACAAGTAATAAAGGGCATTTCGAAAAAAATAAAGAACTAACAGATTTACAAGTAAAGCTTAATACTAATATTGCTGCTCTTGATGAGATTATTGAAAAAACAGACAATATAAAATCAGCAAGTACAAGTACAACAACCATTAAGACAATTACACAAAATCTTGGACAGATTAAAGACGAAACCTCCGCCCTTGATAATATACTTGTTACTTTAAGAAAAGAAAAGCAAGAGATAGAAGATAAGTTAAAAAGTTTAAATCTTGGTGCTCAGACAACCTTAAGAGACGAATATGATTCTTTAGTCTCAGAAACAAACATCCTAGAACAAAGCCTAATTTCTAAGAATGCAGAAGAAAAAACAGTAAAGGAAAAAATAGATAGTAAATCTAGTCTTATAGAAATAAATAATTCTAAACTTAAAGAACTGAAAACTCAAATGAATAATTATAGTGACCAAATCTTAGAGATTGACAACAAGATAAAAGAAATAAACAAAAAGTTCCAAACCGAAGACCAGAAAAAGCAGGACATGTTTCAAAAGAAATCAAAAGTCTCTCAAGAGTCTTCTTTGATTAATCAGCAGATACACGAGATTGATGTTTCTATTTCAGAAATCAATCTTGAAATTAATGATGCAAGATTAAATATTAATACTTTAAAAAGCAAAGTTCTTCAAGCAGATCAAAGTCTTAAAATGCTTGAGGTTAAAGAAAAATACGAGACCGTTGAGTTTACAATAGAGCAGCTTTACTCAAAGCTAAGGGCAATAAAAAGAGACAAGAACGCTCTTGGGAATATCAATTTTAATGCAATCGATTCCTATGAAAAGCTTGCAAAGGAATATGCAGAGATTATTGAGAAATTTGATATCATTGTTGCAGAAAAAGCACAAGTTGAAGCAATGCTAAATGAAATCAATATGAAAAAAACAACAATCTTTATGGATTGTTTCAATAAAGTTAATGCTGAATTTAAAAATGTCATATCAAAGATGTCTAAGTCCTTAAAAGGGTCTTTAGAGCTTTCAGGTAATGATCCTTTAACCGCTCAGCTAATGATTAACATAACAAAAAACGGCCAAACCAAAAACATAGACATTATCTCTGGTGGAGAAAAAACCGTAACAGCTCTTGCTGTTATTTTTGCAGTACATGCCTATAAAAAATCTCCATTCTATATTCTTGATGAAGTAGATGCTGCGCTTGATGATCAAAACTCAGAGAGCCTTCTAAATTATATCAAGGAATTGTCAAAATCAGTAGCAGTAATATGTATTACCCACAACAGTACAATTGTTTCTGGTGCAAACCAGGTTATTGGCGTAACTCTAAAAGGTAATTCTTCAGTTATAGGCCTAGATATGGCAAGATAAGCTGTTTCTAGAGCTTTTTTTCTGTTTTTTTTAAATTAATCAAGTTTATAAGCATTTCTCCATATAAATATATTATATAGTATAACTGTAATAAGTTAATAACTCAAAAAAAGAGAAAAATATGATTAAAAAAAATGTATTTTTAGTTTTAATGATTACTTTATTATTTTCTTTGCAAATAATTTATGCAGAGAACACACCAACAGTTTCTTTTCCAAAAAAAGTAACTGTGGTTGATACACCCATCTATGTTACTCTTTATGTTTATAATCCAAATTCTACAGAACAAACCTATTCTCTAGTGTCATATACTTCTCCTTACGAGTCTTATTTTTCTGAAGACAAAATCACACTTAAATCAAGTGAATCTAAAGAAGTTACTTTAATTATTTCTCCTCAAGAAAATGTTTTAGATTCAACCTATAAAGCAAGTATAGAGTTAATGTATTTACAAAATTCTAAGAAAATAGAATTTGAGATTATTCAGAAAGCAAATAGAAGTTGTCCAATTGATTTACAACACACTATAGTTTATGTTAAAGAATCAGGAAACTATAGATTAGATTTGTTTTTTAATAATTCAAGCAAAAAAGATCAAGAACTAGATGTAATAGGAATAAAAGATATAAATCTAGAATATCCAATAGGCGTTGTAATTGTTCCAAGTGATGTAGAAACAAAAATGGTTAGAGTTTTTAAAACAGACTTAAAAGAAACAAAAATAGAATATAGATGTAATGGGGTTTATGGTTATGTAACCCTCGAGCTTCCAAAAAAAGAAACAGATAAATCCAAAGTACAGGTTATTTCTGTTTTTACAGGGTTAGTTTCTTTTACAAAAAGTATAAATCTAACAACTATTTTTAATTCAATAATTTTTCAAATAATCTTAATTATTATTTTAATAATTGTAATTTTATCTTTCTCAACAAAATATATTAAATATGTATATAGGAAATAAAAGAGGAAAGTATATGCAGACAAAATTAAATGATTTTCAAAAATATAATAAAAAATCAAGTCATAATAAATTTAAATATCTCGTTATTGGAATATTTATTTTACTGTCTTTATTTACTGCAAAAGCAGTTTTTGCAGAAACAAATGAACCAGAAATTGGTAACCTTGATTTAATATTTGATAAAGGAATATATTCTTTAATGCAAGACACTAGCACAAAGATTGGTTTTACTATAGTAAATAACAACCCCGTTGTTGCAAAAATAAGAGTCTGGGCAGACTGCGAAGATGAAGATGAATTAGAATGTAATTATTCTAAGAGATATACTCTCCCAGGAAATTCCGAATTAACAGATTCTTTCTATGTTTCTGCTCTTGATGAATCGGATTCGAAAGTAACAGTTTATATTAAATTACTAAATTCAGAAGATCAAGATACAGAGGAATTTAGAACAGATATAGAAGTTACAGAAGACGAAGAAGATGGAGAGTTTTCAGTGGATCTCTCAACCACAAATGTATGTATTGGCAGAACAAATACAATAACTTTAGATATAGAAAACGACTATAGTGATGGATTATACGGTATTTATTTAAGCAGTCCAAAATTAGTAATAAGTTCAGAATATTCTAATCCAGTATATTTAAGAGACGAAAAAGAAATAGATTATTCAGTAATTGTTTCTAATAATGCAACAGATGGAGAAGAATTTGATTTAACCTTAAGAATAGAAAACGAAGAGATAAAAATAATTAAAGAATTTTCTCTTTATGCAGAGGATTGCCCAGAGCCAAATAATGATTTTACAGTATCTGGTTCTGCATCAACAACTCAAAACATAAGTAAAGGGCAAAGTAAAACGTTGTCTTATACTTTAAAAAATATTTCTAATACAAATAGAACATTCTATATTTCTGAAGACAATGTTAATTCAGAAATCAAAGTAGATATTTCTAGTCGTCAATTTAATTTAGACCCAAATCAAAGCAAAAATATTGTTTTTACCTTTACAGTTTCAGATAAGATTATTTCTGGTACTTACAACCTAAAATTAAATTTTTTTGATGGTCTTAAGTCAATTTCAAAAAACGTGAAATTAGTAGTAAATCCAAAATTTGATTTTAAAATAGAGAATTTAAGTGAATCAAATTTAAATCTTGCAATAGGTAAAACCATACAAATTATGATTTTACTTAAAAATACAGGAGATGTAAAAGAAAATATAACAATAGAACTTAATCCAAATAACGATTTAGAAGCAACAACACAAGATTCAAGAATAACCGTTGATAAACACAACAACGAATATGTAACAATATATGTTTCAGCAGGTGATTTTACACAACTAGGCTTATCTTCATTAAATGTTAAAATAAATGGGACATCAAACAACTTTTCTGAAGAATTAGATTATATAATTAATGTTGTAAAAATATCAGAGCCACTAAATATAGAATTATTGGCATATCCAAAAACACTTTCTGTTGAAATAAACAGTTCAAAAGAATTTGAAATTACCTTGAGAAATAAAGGCAATAAAATAACAATTAATAAGATAGAATTGACTAATATCCCGCAAAATATTGATTTAGTTGTTGATCAAACAATAACCCTAAATCCTGGAGAAACAAAAACACTTTCTGCAAAAATTAATATTGGAGATATTCCAAAAGAAGATATTGAGGCAGAATTAAGATTTGTATCAAATAACGGAGAAGTCTTAGAACAACCAATTCTGCTAAAATTAACAGAAGATGTAGAAAAAGATAAGAGCCAATCAAAGTTATTAGGATTTTTAACACTCCGAAATTCAGTGTGGGGGGGTATAATCTTTATTTGTTTATTAATAATGCTGTTTTTTATATTAGGAATTTTTAAAATAAAGAGAAACTGATTATATCATCAGTTTTTGTTTATCTTCTATTTCTTTTAGTTTCTGTTCGAATTTACTATAAGTAGCATTCATTCTTTCGATATTTTTATCAATTATTGCGATAAATTGGTCTTTAAACTGATCTAATTCTTTTATCTTATCTTCTGCGTCTCCTAATTTTACGATTGCATTTTCAACTTTAACAACTTCTTCATCAATGGTTTTTGCCTTAGAAGAGATGTCCTGAGTCATTGCAGATTGATAAATCTTAAGAGATTGAGATATTTTTTCATCTATTGCAGAAATTAAATGGTTTTGGAAAGATTCAAGTTCTTCTAATTTGTCACTAATCAATTTAGGGTCAGTTTTAGCTACAATTGTTTCTTTAATATTTTTTAATTCTTTTAGTTGGGTTTCAATTTCTTCTTTAAATGCATCTTTTGCTTTAATTAAAAATTCTCTTTTTACGTTTTCAAAACGGGTTTCATATCTGCTTGCTAATTGCTGTTTAAATGTTTCTAATTGATTAAGTTTATCATACATCTGCTGAGGGTTGATTTTATTTTCAAGTTCTTCTTTAAATTGGTTGAATTTTTTTATTTCATTAGTTATTGCTGTTTGTGTATTTTTTATTAGTCCTTGTGTAATTTTGGATTGCAAAGCTAAGATGTCATTTATTTCTTTGATCTTAGTGTTTAACTTTACAGAGGTTGACAACACCATTCTGTTTATATTTTCTTGTGATTTATTATTGTTTTCTAAAACTTGTGTTTGTATTTCTTTTAACCTTTTTATAAGATCTTCAACTTCTTGTTTGCCAGTAGTCATCTGGTCTGATTTTTTATTAATTTTTATTAATTCTACCTTTATCTGTGCAAGTTGTTTTGTTAATTGAGAATTAATGTTGGCAGTTCTACTTGCAAGTTCTTCATCAATTTTTTGAGCAAGTAATTGTTTTGAAGTTTCTTGGATTTGTTTAAATTTTTTTACTTCGTCTTCCATTTTTTTCTTAAGCAGCTTTTCAAAATTTTCTTGTTTTTCATCTATTTCATTTAATCTTGCGTTTAATGTGGTTGCTAATCCAGATCCCCAAATATTTGAATTTGCATCCAATTCTTTTAACGTTTCAGAAGGCGTTGTATCAATTAATTTAGCGGCGTTTATTTTATCTAAATCTATGCTTTTAATAATATCAAAGTCTTTATTTTTTGGTTTTTCAAATTTTATTTTTTCTTCTTCTCTGGATAAGTCAGGGGCATTAAAATTAATGTCTGTATCACTATTATTTAATTGGTCAACATCTAATCCACTAGTTAAATCCGGAATTTCAGAAAAGTCGTCTTTAATAGTAAAAGAAACTTCTTCTTTTAATGCATCAATTTTATTATCTTCTTGAAATAGAGTTTCTGGAATTTCTGCGGGTTCATTTTTTTTTGGTTCACTAAAGATTTCTTCTTTTTTTATTTTTTCTTTCTTTTGTTCTTTTTCTTGAAGTTTTCGATTTTTATTTTCGTCTTCATTTGAAGCCGCAATTAGTTCATCACAATCATCAGAGGAAAGCCCCATCTTTATAAGATTGTCTTTTATGTCATCATTACTCATGCCCAATTCTTTTAATTTCTTTATATTGTCTATAATTCTGGGATCTTGAATCATGTTTTATATACCTTTAATTTTATTTAATTTTGTTTTTATTTCTTTGAAAACGCAATCTATTTTTTGTTCTCCATTTACCTCTATGATTTTATTTTCTTTTTTGTATCTGTCTATTGCTTTTATTGTAATGCCCTGATAATCATCAAGTCTTTGGTTAATGGCCTTTAATTCATCGTCGTTTCGTTTTCTTAATAGTAATCTCTTTATGCTTTCGTTTCTAGAAAGGTTAAGATGTATAACGCCCATCAACTTATAGTTGTTTGTTTTTATAAAATAATCAAAAACAATTGATTGATAATATTCTCTAGGGAATCCATCCATTATTATTTTTTTAGCTTTAGACTTTTTTACTTTATCAAAGATTAGGTCGCTTGCCATTTCTAAAGTTACTAAGTGACCATCTTTTATCAAAGCATGTATTCTTTTACCAAGGGTGGTTCCTTTCTTAACTTCTTCTCTTAGTATGTCTCCCATGATAAAAGGTTTATATCCAAATTCATTTTCTATCAGTTTGTCCTGTGTGCTTTTTCCACTTCCTGCTGGTCCAAGCATTATTAATATTTTCTTAGACATGTTTTATGCATTGCCTTAATCTTTTTAAACACTCTCATAAATATATTATATATAGAAAAACTTAGTATTTAAAAAGGTTATTCTTTTTAGAAAAAAGGCCGGTAGCATAGTTTGGATAGTGCACAAGCCTCCTAAGCTTGGGATCGCGGGTTCGAATCCCGCCCGACCTGCGTTAAAATATTTTAAAAACGAGAAAATTATGAGCTCAAAATTATTTAAAAATCCGATTCTAGAAAAGATAATATCTGGTATTGGAATTATTGTTATTGGTTATGTTCTTCTAATTTTGACCTTCCTATTAGCTGCGGTTTTTCAAGGGTTATTAAGTAGGCTGTTTGGGTTATTTATACAATTTAATGAGCATTCTCCCTATATAATTATTCCTGGAATAATGCGCATATTATTTTTAATATTTATTTTTTTAATTTCTTGGTTGATTTTACACAAATCAAAATTACCAGATTTCTGGAAAGCAACATTTATGGTAGTTCCTTTAGCAACAGCGCTTGTCACCATTGGGATATTTTTTTATCAAACACCAGCAATAGTTTATCTACTAGGTTTAATCTTTGGAATTGCAATTTTTTATTATTTATATAAAACAAAAAAATCCTGGCTTTATTATTTTTCTTTATTTTTTATTAGCATTTTAATGTTATTAGTTCAATTTTTAAAAATAGAAATTTAAACTAATAAAAGCAAATACATTTAAATATATTTTAGTTACTATTTACTATAAGATTCTAAAAATAAGAAAAAAAATGTATTACACAAGATGGTATTTTAATGAGATATTTAGAACAATAGGTTTAATTATCTATTATAGTAGTTTCCTGTTTTTGATACCTTTAATATTTTCTATAATCTTTAAAGAAGGGAATGTTGTTATATTTGGTTATTTAGCAACATTTATTATTTCTTTTTTAATTGGTCTAATTTGGGTTAAATTAATTAAAAAAAAAGAAATAATTCATTTAAATTTAATTCACTATTTAGTTATAGTTTGTGGTGTTTGGTTAATATTTGTGGCATTAGCGTCTTTGCCACTTGTGTTTTTAGGTTATTCTTTTTTAGATTCTTTTTTTGAAATGATGTCTTTAATAACAACAACAGGGCTAACAACTCTGCCAAACATTCCAATTTTAAAAAGCATAAATTTTTGGAGAGCATTTGTTGCTTGGATTGGGGGTATTGGTATTATTTTTATTGCTTATTTTGGATTAATCAATTCGGAAATACTTAATACCAAGAAAATAGTTAAGGCTGAAGGACACGATTTTATACATCAAAACCCAAAAAAAACAGCGAGAGAATTTGGATTTTTATATATAGGCTTAACACTAATAGGGATAATCGCATTATTTATAGCAGGAGTCGATTTGTTTAGTGCTTCTACTTTTATAATGTCTGC
>ENA-UOWO01002473-UOWO01002473.1-activated-sludge-metagenome-genome-assembly--contig:-NODE-2473-length-22792-cov-13.346704_pt1 | contig 22792 bp, 19 predicted proteins | sample MGYA00238148_ERZ761564 | MGnify/ENA primary metagenome ERZ761564 (study PRJEB28885, sample SAMN05720194) | activated sludge metagenome | isolation source: Anaerobic digester | place: USA... | reverse complement strand
AGTTTTGGGAAGATATGGGCAGGCCTGGTATCAGCGGATTTCAAAGCGGGTATCAGTTGTTTTTAAAGAAAGGCTGGTTGCCTGTCAGCGTTTCAGCAAAAGGACTGCCTATTCCCTTTTTTTTTAAAATTGGATTATGGCCTTTGTATTGGTTTACTAAACCCTGACATTTTTCAATTGTCATTTCCAGGTGTATAGTTGTTTCCATTACCCTAGGTAAAATCACGTCCTCCTGTTCAGTTCAGTTTAATCGCTGCAAATATTTTGAACTGCGTTTCCACAACAGGCACATTAAACCCGTGAGCAGTTTTTGGCAACAAATAATATTTCTTTTCCGGCGCAGTTATTTTATCGAAATATTCTTTTGTTTTTTCCTTGGGAGTTAAAATGTCTTCACTGCCCTGTATCAGGTAAACTGGTATTTGAAATGTCACATTGTCCTTCAGCAGGTTGATGCCTGCACTCATGGATGGCACACCCAGCACACTGTCACCACAATAATTTACAAACGAATAATCATCGCCATCACTGCGGTTTTTATTGTCCGCTTCATTGTCGTAGGCAGGTGTAATGGTAAACCAGGATTCGGGAGCAGGTTCCGAATGAGCTCTTTCAAATTGTTTTAGAACAGAGAATAATTTTCCCATTTTATTTGCCCGGTTGTAGGGAGGCTTGCCAATGCTGTTTAAAACTTCCAGGGCTTTCGGGTTGTTTTCACTTTCTGCCATTGTATAGATTTTATCATACAGAGAGAGGTCAACTACAGGATGTACAATTTGTGAATGCCCTACGTATGCATAAAAAAGACCTGGCTGCATCGTGGCCATTTTTACGCCCAGGACCGAACCCCAGGAAGTACCAAAAAGTATCATTTTTTGTTTGCTAAACTGCTTTAAAAGATATGCCGACAATGCAATACCATCATTGGTCATCTGCTCAAGCGATAAAGGATTGGCTTTTAAATATCCGGGAGTCAATTCTTCAGGTGCAATTTTCCCATAAGTTCTTCCAGTGCCCCGTTGATCCCATTGTACCAGCAGGAAATCTTTTTCCCAACTTTTGTAAAGATTATCTGAATAGGGACTCATTGGGCTGCCAGGTCCGCCATGAAGAAACAGTATCATTGGTTTGGACCGGTCGCCTTTTATAGTAACCCAATGTTCGATACCATTTAACAGGATAAAATTTTCTTCTGCAATTGCTCTGCCTGCCAGCGTATCGGACTTTTTTATGCCCGTTTGAGCAGCAGCAAATCCTGGAACGGTGATCCAGATAAATGAGATATAAACCCGAATCCTTGAAATAAAATTGCTGCAGGTTCTGTTGTTCTTCATGTGTATATATTTTTTTGAGGGCAGTACTGCTTATCAGTAAGGCAAAAATTAAAGTGCAAGTTAGAAAAGGACGTACCGAAAGTGGCTGGAAACTTTCAAATTAAAAATATATCGTTTGCGATATGTAAAAAGCCGCAGAAAGAGTAAGCCGTAAAAAGACCTTCAACAATTCATACTATAGCCAAATGTGAAAAGAGATTTTTAAAAAAATTAAAAGTGCGGCCGGTTAAGCTTTCCTGCCTTGCTTTTACACAACTATTCATTTTGTTGTGCTTGATTTTATTAATTTCTTCTGTACATCCCACTATTGCGCCTTCACACATTTTAGTACGGTTTGGGTTGAGCCATTTTTTATTTTTACAAAATAAATCCCAGCTGAAAACGCAGCCATATCAACCTTTTGTTGATGTTGCCCTGTTGGGAAATTGACAAACAGGTGTTTCACCGTACTGCCGGATGCGTCGGTGATCAAAATTTCTCCTTTGTTATTTTGTGTACTGTTTACGGTAATATTTAATTCGTTATTGACCGGGTTGGGCAGGATGCTTACCGGTATTTTGGAAAATTTCAGCCGCACAACAGCCACTGAACTGTAAGTTTTGGCACCATTTATATCAACCGCTTTTATGCGATAGTAAATGGTTCCCGTATTGCCAGGGTTCTTATCACTAAACGCATATTTTTTTTCTACAGCAACGTTGGTCATGGCTCTTACAACACCAATTGTATAATAATTCCTTCCATCCGTACTTTTTTCTATTTCATAAGTGGATACATTTTCTTCCGTCACAGCTTTCCAGTTTAAATTGACCTGGCTACCAGCAAGGGTAGAAGTGAAATCCACCAGTTTCACCGGAAGCACACAATTGAGATTAGCGGGGAAATTAAATAGTACGCTGGCAGATGCGGTAATGCTTCCCGTCATCCTGAAAGCAAAAGGATTCCATTGCATAAGGTTTCCCTGTACAGTGTAGTATTGTCCGCCCGGGTTTTGCCAGTTGGAAGCCTTGATGTCTATTGTATGCAGACCAGGCGCAAGAGAAACGGTTTGATTAAAAAACACCCTGGGATTAACACTGTATTGGTTAATTGTCCATGTAGTGGTTTCATCTAAGCGGATCGTTTGAATATAGTCATCGCATAGAATATCAAAGGCCAGGTTTACATCCACTGAAGTATTGCCACAAATAAAAAAGCTTCGCCTGAATGTTGCTGTATAATTGGTAACATTAGTAAAACTTACATAGGGTGTATATATTGTATTGAAAGGGAAACAACTTAATCCGTTAAATACTACATAAGCAGGCTGGGGACCATTTGTTAAATCAACAGGCGGAACAGGCTGCAAGCCCGGGGTGGGTGCCTGGCCGGATGTAGTGCTTTGATAACAGGGCGCTGTTTGCATGTCCGGCGACATGTCAATAATTTGCCAGGCATTAAAAACAGATGTGGGTTCTATTACTGTTTGTAAAGAAGAGCTAATGTTTAGATTATTCGTTTGGGCATTAATATTTGCTGCCAGAAACAATAGTCCGATACCAATTAATGTCTTTTTCATACCGTTACTATGATTGTATAGGTTTAAGAGTGGTAAGGTGGGAGCGCCTTTGGTTAGTAATGCGAAGATATTAAAAAAGACCTTCCAACAGGTTCTTACTGCTAAATTATCTCCTGCCTGGTTAACTGGAAATGCAGATCACCTGATTCCGATATATATTCCAGGTAACACAGTTTCGTATCCATGCAATTACCTGTTGTCTCAAAGTCATATTTAACGCTGATGTTCATCATAATGCAATGTTGACTGAAACATACATTTGCTATATAAAAAAACTTATCATTTTCACATGAAGCCTGGTCCACTCAAAAACATGCAGCATCAGTTGCTGGAACTGGAGAAAAAGATGTTGCTGGCAGGTAAGACAAAAGAGTTACAGTTTAAAAACATTCATCCTTCTCAACTGAACGCAGCAAAAAACCTGGTGCATTATTTAGTATTAAGAAATGAAGACATACGTGACCTGCAGAATAACCTGCATATACATGGACTTTCTTCGCTTGCCAGTTCCGAAAGCCATATCCACAGCCAGTTACAGTCTATTTTACAGCGATTGGGTAAGCAATATACTGCTGCAGAACTGGATAACTGCACATGGCAGTATAACCAGCAGCAGTTAGCTGAAAAAAACAAATTACTGTTTGGCGAAAAAAAAGATACAGGCATTCCTTTCATCATGGTAACATTCGACGCTTCCTTTGCCGATAATTATGCGTTGATAAAAAACCTGCTGCAAAACGGAATGAACGTGGCAAGGATCAATTGTGCGCATGACGACGAAGGCACCTGGGCAAAAATGATCCATCATCTCAGAAGCGCCTGCCTGCATACGGGTCTTACCTGTAAAATCTATATGGATCTTGCAGGCCCTAAGATCAGGACAAAATTATTGAACAAAGGAAAAGACAAGGGAAAAGTAAAAGTAAAGGAAGGTGATATCGTTTGGTTAGCCGAAGATATGAAGGGATTTAAGGAAGGCGATATTGTTATAAGTCCCAATGAACCCGGTATCATTAAGATGTTGAAAAAGGGTGAAAGGGTTTTTATAGATGAAGGAATAATCAAAGGCTTTATTGAAACAACAAAAAGAAACAAAGCGGCGATGCGCATTGTACGGATTTCTTCTGTTAAGCAACAGATCAAAGAAGCCAAAGGCATTAATTTCCCCGATTCTGACATCTCCATTTCCTCTCTTACTGAATATGATAAAGCCTGTTTGCCTTTTATTTGTGAGTATGCAGATATGGTGGGTTATTCTTTTGTACGGTATCCATCTGATCTGTCAGGATTGCAGGAAGCATTAAAAAACAGCACATCAAAACCGCCGCATATCATCATTAAAATTGAAACCACCGAGGCGGTTAAAAATCTTCCGCAACTTTTACTATGTGGTATGCAGGAACAAGCCTTCGGCCTGATGATAGCCCGGGGAGACCTGGCAGTTGAAATTGGATTTGAAAGAATGGGAGAAATACAGGAAGAGATCTTGTGGATATGTGAAGCAGCACATGTACCGGTAGTTTGGGCTACACAGGTATTAGAAACGCTCAATAAATCCGGTATGGCCACCCGGTCAGAAATTACGGATGCAACTCATGCTGCTATGGCTGAATGTATAATGATCAATAAGGGCGATCATACAATAGAAGTGATTGAAACGCTCCGTGATATTCTACAGCGCACAGGAGGGCATCGCAATAAAAAGAGGTTCACATTCCGTCCGCTGAGCATTGCACAAAGTTTTATCAATGAGGAGTTGAATTAGCGGCTTATTATTTTAAAATCCAGGCCCTATTGAGAGATAGCCGTTGCCGTTATCTCCTCTTCCGGTTGCCAGTTCGGGTCAATGTTTCACCGTTACACTGATGCCCGGTTTTACCGTAATGTTTACACCGTTCCTCACGGTCAAGCTTCGGCAGATAACGTTCGTGCCTACTATGATGTTGCCGCTGATAATCTCTGCGTCCGTATAGGCATCTGGTACAATTTCCATTGTCCAGTTTGCTGGATTTTCCCATGCCGAAGTAGCTGGAGATATCCCCTCACCCTTCCAGGTGTTCCTGTACGACACAACATTGCCCAGCCCGATTCTAAGCTTGAAAGATATTTTTTCATTCAGGTTGCCAGAGGGTTCTGCTGATCTTCTAACGTTTATGTCTGAACGAATGGCACCTACATTAAAATAAAAAGTGGTATCTGGATAGCTCTCATATTCCCTTGCTAAAAAAATACTGTCACCCCGGATCACAAAATCAGCATTGGCGATTTCTGCTCCACTGCTGTCAGTAAAAAAATACCTGATTGTATTAAGCGTTGTGTCAACATCAGGAATAAAATGACCAATGAAAGTGTACGGTGCTGGCTGGATGACGATATCCGATGCAGGCACAAAAATGACATTGGTAGTTCTGAAGCAACTGCCGGCAAAGTCTGTATTTCCATTGTTGCGTATTAAATAATATGGCTCGCTTACGTTGCCGGGACGGATCCGTACAATGTCGCATAAATCGAGCAACTCAAGGGATGAATGACCATAAACGTATAAATAGTTGGTCACAGTTCTTAAAACGGGAGCGTTTAGTTGGGAGAGTGACAGGTTTTGATGAAAATAAAAATAATCGCCGCAACTGTCCAGCAGCGGGAACTCCACACTCACCAGGTTTACGTTCTGGTGAAAATAGATAAGTCCCGTTACCTGCCTCAGATTGGGAAATACGAGTTTGGTGGGTGTTGCAAAGTTCACCTGGTGATAATGAACAGTAGAAAGTACAGTGTCATTTATCCTGATGGTAACCGTGTCTTCCACCGCCATATCACTCACCACTACAGTGGTGTCGAAAAATGTAGATTCACCCAACTGGTTAAAAGCGCCAATATGCAGGCGATATTCATTTTTCACTTCATAATCGAAAGTGGTTGCGGTAAGCAGTTGATGGCCCTGTATTCGAAAAGCGTTGTTATCTGCTGCATGCCAGTCTGGTAAAAAGTAATGTACGCTGTCCGACGGGTTGCTGGTTACCAACGTACCAACGACGCTGTTGGATGGCAGGTTTTCGCTTACCGTATTATTCAGCAATTGCAGATTTTGAGGTGCGCCAATACTAAAGCAGAACGGTGTTTGATCCACTGCCGGCGTGTTATTGACAATGGCATAATAAGGAATCATTGCGAAATTATTACCCGGTAATATTTGCTGCAGGTTACAAACATCCAGGTATATGAGCGAGGTATTACCGTTAACATACAGGTATTGGCTCACTGTGTGCAGGTTAGGAGCGTTTAGCCTTTTTAGCGCAAGGTTTTGATGAAAATAAAAAATGTCGCCGCAACTGTCCAGCAGCGGGAACTCCACACTTACCAGGTTTACGTTCTGGTGAAAATAGATAAGTCCCGTTACCTGCCTCAGATTGGGAAATACGAGTTTGGTGGGTGTTGCAAAGTTCACCTGGTGATAATGAACGGAAGATAGTACAGTGTCAGTTATCATGATAGTAACTGTGTCTTCCGACGCTATGTCATTCACCAATACTGTGGTGTCAAGGAATGTTGATTCGCCTAATTGGTTAAATGCGCCGATATGCAGGATATATTCATTTTTCACTTCATAATTGAAAGTGGTTGCGGTAAACAGTTGATTGCCCTGTATTCGAAAAGCGTTATTATCTGTCCCATGCCCGTCGGGTAAAAAGTAATGTATGCTGTCCGTTGGGTTACTGGTTACCAACGTACCAACGACACTATTGGGTGGCAGGTTTTCGCTTACCGTATTATTCAGCAACTGCAGGTTTTGGGGTGCTCCAATACTGAAGCAGAATGGTGTTTGATCCACGCCCGGCGTATTATTGACAATGGCATAATAAGGAATCATTGCGAAATTATTACCCGGTAATATTTGCTGCAGGTTACAAACATCCAGGTATATGAGCGAGGTATTACCGTTAACATACAGGTATTGGCTCACTGTGTGCAGGTTAGGAGCGTTTAGCCTTTTTAGCGCAAGGTTTTGATGAAAATAAAAAATGTCGCCGCAACTGTCCAGCAGCGGGAACTCCACCCCTACCAGGTTTATATTCTTGTGAAAATAAATTAGCCCGGTTACCTGCCTCAGGTTGGGGAATACGAGTTTGGTGGGTGTCGCAAAATTCACCTGGTGATAATAAACAGAAGAAAGTACTTGCTCACTTATTACAACAGTTGCGGTATCGGTTGCCCTTGTGAAAAACGGGGCCAAAAAGAAAAGCACCGTAATCAAAAAATTTCTTTTCCGTAAATATGATCTAAGCATAGGTAAAGTTTTAAAACAGGGTGGTGAGCGGCAGTTATTCCCAACAAGATACTTAAAAACGGGCAATCGTTGCCGGTCAGTTTCTTTATTCACAAAATAGAACAAAGCAGGTCTGCGGGTTAAATCTGCGTATGCGCTGATCCATTGCTATTTTAAATTGCGCTCTTTTAAAATAGCTTCCAGTTCTTTATTATTGTGTGCCGGCTTTTTAATCAATTTATAAGCAATATACAGGGGAACCAGGGTCACCAACCCCCAGGTATTTTTCACCAGGCTGTAGAATACAATGCCTAAAAGAAATCCAATTAGTACAGCATTCAGTATGTTGTTGGATTTTATTTTTTTTACTTCCTGTAACAATTCCTCGTCTGTTAATTCGGATAGGTCTTTTTGAGTCATTTTTTTGAATATGATTTATTACCCAGTTGATTCTGTTCATCTTGATCAATGAAGGGCTTTTTAAAACAGCAGGAACTTACTTTACTTAACCTTTATGTATGGCTGGTTTGTTGTACATTGAACACCGTGCCGGCCGGGTCCATGATCCAGTGCATATTGCCCGGTAGTTCCTCAATCTCATCGCAGGTTTCCACGCCTTTTGATTTTAAATAGTCAGTGGCTGTCACTACATCCGGAACCGTTAGTTGCAGCCATGTTTCAGCGTGGGTGTAATTGTCAACACAATCAAGCCAGATAATATTATGCCCAAATTTTACCTGGTGGGTTCTTGAAACTGTTGGATTGTCAATTGGTTTTTCTTCCACCTCCAGTTTCAGGATGCAACGGTAAAAAGCAACCGCCTGTTCATATTTGCTTTTGGGTATTTTGATCGCAATATTGATACCTGCTTTAAACGTTGTTTCCATGATAAACCTTGTTTAAAAAGTGATTTGATAAGGGGAGTATTGAAAAGCACTTTACCCAAATATACATAGTAAGTGAATAGTGAGGGCGTTGTTTGATTGCTGGCTGGTATAACGTGTAAAAAACTGACAATGGAGCTGTTGTTCCTCTTCGATCTCTTAGTCTCTGTTGGGGAATTATTGTTAAAAAGCTGCCTGCTGTTGTTTGGTGAGAATTAGTAGCTAACTCTAGCGATGTTTTCTAATTAAAAGGCTAATTCAAAGATTGGCATCGATAACAATTCGCTTGATTTTATTTTGAATAACGTTTTGCTCTTACCAACTCAACTTCTTTCGTAATCTCACCAAGTGCAGGGGCTGATATAGCTTTCGAACATAACTTTTTTTAATACAGCTGCAAAGCCGTTTTTAGTCGTGTCTTTAACGGTCATGAAGTTTAAAGCCGCTAGAACCTTTAATAGCTTCGGAACTATTGGATTTGATATATGAATTTCCATTGTGTTCATGTTTTAACTTAGAGAAAAGGGGTAAAAATTTGAATTCTGATGACAACTAAGACCGCCTGGCTTCTCGTCGAGTTCAGCAAAGGTACAATGATGTATGACCCGTTTTGCAATAATGGTTGGTGTAACGATGACCCCATGTTAGCGGCAGCTTTTTTTAAAGCAAAAAAAAACCTGCAAAAATTGCAGGGCTTAAAATTGTCAACAGTGACAAAATCGAGTTTATATTAATTTTATCAGGTGGCTTCGATAAAACATAAGCTATTGCTTGTTTTACCAAGTCATTTAAACTTATATTCTTAATAGACGCATAGTGAGCTGCTTCCCTATGTAATTCAGAGGGAATGCGAACATTAAAACTTCCTTTGTATGCCTTTTCAGGATGCTTCTCCAGCATTTTACAAGTTTCTAAATAATCTTCAACGGCATCTTGAAAAGCTTCCTTTAAATCTTTTACACTTGTTCCTTCGAAACTTATTAAATCATTAATGCCTATTATTTTTCCATGAAAAACTTCATCTTCGGCATTAAAATGTACCGTAGCAAAATAACTTTTATACTCTAAAATATCATTCATTTTTTAACTTTCCTTTTTCAGTTAGCGCAAGTATTACATCGTTTATTTGATAGCGCTTTAAAACATTTCCGGGATGTGGTTTATGAAGACTAATTATATGGTTGGTTTTATCTACAAATTTCCTTCTTGATCCACCTGTTTTACCGGTTTTTAATTCTTCATAATCAAAATGTCTCAATAGTTTTAATAGTTCATCCCAAGTAAAATCTACTGGATTTGATAATAATTTTGCAATTAGCTTTTCAATCTTAGCCATCTAATCAATTTGTTTCTGTTACCGATTTTTTTCATTTTACAATTTTTATTGTTAAAGTTTAATGGTTGGATTTGCAACTAAAATTCAGTTGCAAATTAGTGACAAATGGGGATAATGGCAAATAAACTTTAGAATGATTTCTGAGTGCTCATTATATATTTATACAGGCTAATATACCTTCCTTTCACACAAATACAATTTTCGTACAAGTCTCGGCTTGATTCCGATTTAAAAAAAGTAAAAGCAGTTGTTGAGTAGCGAAACTTTTGGGGCGCTTTGTTGACGGTAATGCTGCTCTCAGTTATGGTTTTCTTCTTCGGCCTCCACCCCTGTATCAAAACAGTATACTGTTTGTATCGTAACCGAACAGCTTTATTTCTAAGACTTTCGAAACGCATTGATTATCAATGATTATTTTTCTGGCACATTGTTCCTTATCATGTATACCGTATAGCGAAAACAACTTAAAAAATTTAAAAGTAGCAGTCATGAAAAAGCAAAACCAAGGTTACCTTTTATATGTAACCAAAATGGAACTCCTCAACTTAACAAACATTGTTGAAGAGCGATTGGATGTGAACTACAAAGTAGCAGGCAAAAAGCCATCTTTTACATCTGCTGAATTGTGGAATATGCAACGCCAGCGCAGGTCCTTTGTTCAGCGGAGGGGAATTATGTAACACTGTACGCTGTTGACACAGAAGGTTTTACAAAAGTGAACGGTGTTCGAAACCGGACAGTTTTTGTATCAATAGCGTACAGTTTATTTCAAAAATTCGTCATAACCTTTTGAAAAACAATTGTTTATAATTTGGCACCCGTTTTACTTTACCAGCCATGCCAGTAAGTAAACACAGCCAGGCAGTATTAAAATTTACAACAACAACACATGGACAGGGTAATAGAAAAGAAATTCTGGAATAAAAAGAAGATTTGGACGATCGCTGGTATTGCTGGTCTTGGTTTGCTGGCTTTTGCCAGCTTTTATCTTACCTCGGGTAATGCTAAACTGAATGTAGAATCAGACAGGATCACCATCAGCGAAATTAAAGAAGGTCCGTTCCAGGAATTTATTCCAGTGAATGGCGTGGTGATGCCACTGAGTACCATCTATCTTGATGCCATGGAAGGTGGCCGTGTGGAAGAGAAGTTTGTTGAAGATGGTGCTATGATGAAAAAAGACCAGCCGATTTTAAGATTGAGCAATACCGACCTGGAACTGCAACTGGCCAACCAGGAAACACAGGTATTCAATGTGCTTACACAAATGCAGATCAGTAAGAACAATGCAGAACAAAATTCCATCAACCGCCAAAACCAGGATGCAGAAGTGGATAACGCACTAAAAGAAGCAGAACGCCTGTACAATGTAAACAAGAAACTCTACGATAAAAAGGCCATTGGGTTGCAGGAATACCAAAGCAGTAAAAATTTATACGATTACCAGCAGCGGAGAAAGAAGCTGACAGAGGATATTATGAAGACAGATGCAGTGAGTATGAAACAGCAGGTGAACCAGATGGGAGAGAGCTACGACCAGATGAAAAGAACACTGGCGCTGATGCGCAAAAAAGTGGGTGACCTTATTGTAAGGGCACCGGTAGATGGACAACTGACATCATTAGACGCAGAAATAGGACAGAACAAAAACAAAGGTGAAAGACTGGGCCAGATTGACGTGACCAATGGTTTTAAAGTGCGGGTGGATATTGATGAGCATTATTTATCAAGGGTGTTTACTGATCTCAAAGGCGAAGCGGTGGTAGCAGGTAAGAATTACACCCTTACTATCAGGAAAGTATACACGCAGGTAACCGGCGGTCGTTTCCAGGTAGATATGATGTTTGCCGACAGTGTTCCTGCTGGTATCCGCCGCGGACAAACATTGCAGATACGGCTGGCCCTGAGTGATGAAAGAAAAGCCATCTTACTCGCCAAGGGCGGTTTTTACCAGCAAACAGGCGGCAACTGGATCTTTAAAGTAAATGATAACGGAACGGTGGCATACAAAATTGATATCCAGTTGGGCAGCCAAAACCCCGATTACTACGAAGTGATGCAGGGATTGAAAGTGGGTGACAAAGTGATCACCAGCAGCTATGAGAACTATGGGAATATACAGGAGCTCGTTTTAAAAAAGGGAAACCCCTAAATCCCCTAAAGGGGACTTTGCAAGAGTTATTAGATTTAAGTTGCCGCTAATATTTAATAGAAAGCTTGCTGAATTGCTTTAAACGATTTAAATAATAAACAACACTAAAGGCTCTTTTTAAATTGGGGCTTTTTAAAAAAATTAAGAATATGAAATTAAAAATACTCCAACTGCTGCTGTTATTTTTAAGCACCGGTTTACTGGTTTCTTCAAAAGGAACAGTTAGTAAAAGCAAAAAGAATTGTTCGATAAAATGTACGGAAGCTAAAAGCCGGCCCGTAGAGAAGAAAGAGAAAAAGAAAAAACAGTCTGCCAGTTATCCCTATGCACTGGCACCGGGTAGTTATATTTTTTATTACTAAGCCATTTATAATCAGTCTAAACATCTCAATTTATAGCTATGATCAAGATCAGCAACTTAGAAAAAACCTACCGCACCGAAGAAGTGGAAACAGTGGCGCTCAGCAAATTAACCATTGACATTAAAGAAGGCGAATTTGTTGCCATTATGGGCCCATCGGGTTGTGGTAAAAGTACATTGCTTAATATACTGGGTTTGCTCGATGACCTGGACAGTGGCACGTTTGTTTTTAATGGTACGGATGTATCCAAATTCAATGAACGCAAAAGAGCTGACCTGCGCAAACACAATATTGGTTTTGTATTCCAGAGTTTTAACCTGATTGATGAACTCACTGTTTTTGAAAATGTTGAACTGCCCTTGATCTATACCGGTGTAAAAGCAGCAGACAGGAAAAAACGTGTGGAAGAAGTATTGGATAAAATGCAGATCATGCACCGCCGCAATCACTATCCGCAGCAACTGAGCGGTGGACAGCAGCAACGTGTTGCCGTAGCAAGAGCCGTGGTAAATAAACCCAAAATAATTTTAGCGGATGAACCAACAGGTAACCTTGATTCAAGCAATGGTAATGAAGTAATGCAGTTACTCACAGAATTAAACGAACAAGGCACCACCGTTATCATGGTTACGCATAGTGAACATGATGCCCGGTACAGTCACCGCATCATTCGTATGCTGGATGGACAAACGGTGACGGAGAATATTTTAGTGTAACAGTGTCAACAGGCAATTGTGAACAGGCAATAGCCAAGAGGTAGATATGTAAAAAGACAATTGGCAATTAGCAACAAGGCAAAAGGGGCAAGATGATAATAGTGGCAATTGTGAACAGGCAATTGTCGATAGTCATAGTGGCTAAGAGTCAATGGGGTAATTGACAACCGGTAATAACAAGAAGGAAAAGTAAAACGCAACTGTGTAAGAGGGGCAATAGGTAAATTGTCACTTTACAAAAGAAGCAATAGGTGACAATCCGCTATTCGCCATTAACATTCACTATTCACCATTGACAATTCACCATTCACCCTTCACCAATCACCACTACAGCCATGATAAAAAACTATATAACCATTGCCTGACGTAATCTTCGGCGCAACAAAGGCTTTTCTTTTATTAATATAGCAGGTTTAGCAATGGGCATTGCGGCAGCATCACTCATTCTAATCTGGTTGCTGAATGAAGTTAGTGTTGATCGTTTTCATGTCAACAGCAACAGGATCTATAATGTATTTAATTCCGACAAGCACGATGGAAAAATATATACGTGGAACACCACTCCTAAAGTGATGGCCAAAGCTATCCAGCAGGATTATCCCGAAGTGGAATCTGTAGTTAGAGTAAACTGGCCGCAACCTTTACTGTTTACAGCAGGTGACAAAAAGCTAAAAGCAAAAGGAAGCTGTGTCGATTCCGGTTTCCTGGCCATGTTTAGTTTCCCGCTTGTAAAAGGCAACATACAGTCTGCCCTGCAGAAAAACTATTCTGTTGTAATAACCGAATCACTTGCCAAAAAGCTCTTTGGGAACGAGGAGCCGGTTGGAAAAACAGTGCTGATTGACAATGCAGATAATTTTACGGTTACTGCTGTTTTAAAAGAGCTGCCCAATAATACTACTTTCAATGTTGAGTACCTTATACCCTGGTCGTACATGCGCAGTAAGGGCTGGGATGATGATAATTGGGGAAACAATTCTACCAATACATTCGTGCTGCTTAAAAAGGAAGCCGCCCTTGCTTCCATTGCTCCAAAAATAAAAACGATGAGGAGCCGGTACGACGAAGATTCCCCTAAAATGGAAACCATATTATATCCGCTTAACCGGTTGTATTTATATGGACAATTCGACAATGGTAAAGAAAGCGGAGGAAGAATAGAGATCGTAAGGCTCTTTGCTATCATTGCTGGTTTTATACTTTTAATTGCCTGTATCAATTTTATGAACCTTTCTACCGCCCGCAGCGAAAAAAGGGCGAAAGAAGTAGGAATCCGTAAGGTGGTGGGTGCAGAGAAAAGATCGCTGATCGGGCAGTTTCTTGCAGAATCAATATTGATATCATTTATTGCGGGGTTATTTGCATTACTCATCATTACAGTGGCACTACCATTTTTTGGTGACCTTGTAGAGAAAAAACTGTCTCTCAATGTATTTGATTACCGCTTTTGGCTGGCAGCCTTGGGTGTTATTGTAGTTACCGGGTTGCTTGCAGGCAGTTATCCTGCTTTGTATCTCTCCAGTTTTAAACCTGTGCTGGTGTTGAAAGGTACTTTTAAAAAAGTGAATGCCGTAGTAACACCAAGAAAAATATTAGTTGTATTGCAGTTCACATTTGCCATCATGCTTATTATTGGAACCATTGTGGTAAGGCAGCAATTACAAAATGCACAGCAACGGCAAACTGGTTATTCAAAAGACAACCTGGTGTACACTTTTTTAGAAGGCGATATTGAAAAGAACTATACCATTATTAAAAATGAATTACTCAACAGCGGAACCGCACTTTCTGTAACTAAAACCAGTGCCCCCATAACCGAAGGCTGGAGCAATAGCTGGGGTTTTGAATGGAAAGGAAAAGATCCCAACGATAAAACGGTAATAGACCGTTATTGTGCCGATGATGATATCTGCAAAACCACCGGAATGCAGATCGTACAGGGAAGGGATATTGACCTGGACAAATTCCCTGCCGACTCCACTGCTATGTTGTTGAATGAAGCTGCTGTTAAGCACATGAAACTTGCCAATCCTGTTGGTGAAACCATCAGTGATAATGGCATCGACTGGCATGTGGTGGGCGTAATTAAGGATTTCATTTTAAAATCTCCCTACCGCCCAGTGGAACCCCTGGTGATTGAAGGGGCCAAAGGGTGGTTTAATGTAATGCAGATTAAATTCAATACAGCTAAAACCACTGCACAAAACCTTGCCGCTGCAGAAAAAATATTCAAGATCTATAATCCCAACTATCCTTTTGAATACACTTTTACAGATGAAGCGTATGGTCAAAAATTTGAGAACGAAAAACGGCAGAGCAAATTGGCGGGCTTGTTTGCATCGCTTACCATTTTAATTTCCTGCCTCGGCTTGTTTGGGCTGGCAAGCTATATGGCAGAAACCAGAGTAAAAGAGATTGGTGTAAGAAAAGTGCTGGGAGCCTCTGTATTGGGAATTACAAAATTACTATCTAAAGATTTTTTACAGCTGGTAATCATTTCATTCATTATCGCTGCACCGCTTTCTTACTGGAGTATGTACAACTGGTTACAGGATTATCCATACCGGGTATCGCTGCAATGGTGGGTGTTTGTACTGGCAGCAATAGTGGCCATTGCCATTGCCCTGTTAACTGTTAGTTACCAGGCTATTAAAGCGGCATTGGCAAACCCGGTAAAAAGTTTAAGATCAGAATAAATAAGAATCCGGCATATAGAATTATAGGGACAATTGTACATCAGCGTACAACTGGTGTGCGTTATCGGACAGGTTTCTTGTAAAGGCACTTATAAGATGTTTATAATCATATTCTTAGGTGTTGGCATACCCGTTGATAACATACAGGAACTTCATAACATACAATGATTGTTGTTTTGTAAACCCTGTTAGGAATTTAAGAACAGAATTAAACTGTAAACCATGATAAAAAGTCTCTTCTTCATTGCCATCCGCAATTTTAAAAAAGATAAATGGTACAGCTTGCTGAATGTTCTGGGTCTTACTATTGGAATCACCTTCAGTCTTTTTCTCATTTTTTATATAAAGGATGAATTGAGTTACGATCGGTTTAACCCCAAGGCCGGTAACGTATACAGGATAAATTCATTCATACAGGAGAAAGACAAAAACACGGACTGGGTTTTGACGCAGTTACCATTGGCAGCCACCTTAAAAAAAGATTTTCCTGAAGTGGAAGATGCGGTGCGTTTTTCAGGAAGGGAGAGAACCTTGTTTAAAAATGGTGAGAACAGTTTTTATGAAACAAAGGCTTACTATGCAGACAGTACTGTGTTCAATGTTTTTCCAGCAAAGTTTATAGAAGGTTCACCGGCTAAAGCATTAAGTGAACCGTTCAGCATTGTCCTGAATAAATCGCTGGCCGAAAAATATTTTGGAAAAAATGTTTCTGCGGTTGGGAAATCATTGAAAACGGTGTACGACCTGTACAAGGTAACGGCAGTTATTGAAGACCTGCCAAAGAATACACATATCCGTTATGAAATGCTGATCTCCATGACCACCATGATGAGACAGTTTGGGGGAGGTGGAGAAGGCAGTTGGGGAAACTTTGGCTTTTTTACTTATGTGTTGCTGAAGCCAGGAACCAGTGCAAATGCTGTGAATGCAAAACTGGAGAATGTATACAAGAAAATGGTGGAGCCTGTTTTTAAACCTTTTAATATCACCATGAAATACGGCATTCAGCCAATAACAGATATACACCTGAATTCAAAGTTGCAATACGAACCGGAAGAATCAGGCAGCATGTCTTATATCTGGATTTTTGCGGCGGTTGCTTTTTTTATGTTGTTGATAGCCTGTATCAATTATATGAATCTCACAACAGCCAGGAGTGCAAGAAGGGCAAAAGAAATTGGCATCCGTAAAGTAACAGGTTCTACAAAAAAGCAATTGATACTGCAGTTCCTCAGTGAGAGCCTGCTTACATCTTTGGCGGCTGTTCTGCTGAGTGTAATATTGGTACTGATTTTATTGCCTGTGTTCAATGGTATATCCGGCAAATCATTTACACTGCACACTTTGTTTGCCCCGGTGAATATTTTATTATTGCTGGGTATCATTCTATTTACAGGATTACTTGGTGGCAGTTACCCGGCTTTTTATTTATCCTCCTTTACGCCTGTTGGAATATTGAAAGGTGCTTTGTCAAAGGCTTCAGGCAATATCAGTCTTCGCCGCACGCTGGTGGTATTGCAGTTTTCCATTTCAATGATCATGCTGATCTGTACATGGGTAGTGTATTCCCAACTGGCTTACCTGCAAAAAAAGGATCTCGGTTTTAGTAAAGACCAGGTGATGACCATAACGGTGAATACAGGTGAAGATGAAAGGGGGAAGATATTTGCAATGAACAACGAACTACGTGCATTACCTGGTATACAGAATGTGGGTACTGCTAATTCCTACCCGGGTGCACCCAATGTTAACCTCAATCTTTTTTCAGTACAAACAAAAGAGGGTTATACAGATAAGGCCGTGGAATGTTATGCAGCTGATGAAACCTATCTTTCAACCCTCGGTATCGGTATTGCAAAAGGAAGGAATTTTTCGGGTGCAGCTGATACATTGCACAGTATCCTTGTAAATGAGTCCATGGTAAAGCATTTTGGATGGGATGAACCTATTGGCAAAAGGATCAAATTTCCCGGTGATACGAGCGGCAATTATCTTGAAGTAGTGGGTGTTTTTAAAGACTTTAATCAAAAGTCGCTATACAATCCAATCTCGCCCCTGCTGATGTTTTATGGACCCAATGGGAATGTGATACAGGTAAAAACGATCGCAGCAGATATCAAATCAACCATCGCAAAAGTGGAAGCCATTTGGAAGAAATATTTTCCCCAGTTATTGTTTGAGTTTAGGTTCCTGGATGAAGATTTTAATTCGCAGTATGCAGCCGATCAAAAAAGAGGAAAGATCTTTGCTGCCTTTTCGATACTAACGATCATCATTACCTGTCTTGGATTGCTGGGCTTAACAGCCTTTACTACCCAACAAAAACAGAAGGAGATCAGCATCCGCCGTGTATTAGGCGCCAGCACGGGTCAAATGGTAGCCATGATCACAAAAAATTATTTATGGCTGTCATTGATCTCGGCTGCTATTGCCTTCCCCGTGGCCTGGTATTTTATGAGCAACTGGCTTAAAGTTTTTACCTACAGCACGGGGCTGTCTGTACTGCCCTTTGTTATTTCAGCCCTTGTAATAGTGTTTACAGCTTTTGCCACAGCCACTTTTCATTCAGCCAAAGCAGCATGGGCTAAGCCGGCAAAAATATTACGCAGCGAATAAAAATATTGACATTTAAAAGCATTGCTATGATAAAAAATTATTTCAAAATAGCCTGGAGAAATTTATGGAAAAATAAAACCTTCTCCTTTATCAATATACTTGGGTTGGCATCCGGGCTCGCTTGTTTTTTATTGATCGCTTTGTTTGTTATGGATGAACTGAGTTACGACAGGTTTTATAAAAAGGCCGACAGGATATACCGTGTAAACTCAGACATTGTTTTTGGCGGGGCAGTGCTTCATTTTACAACAACGCCGGATATGATGGGGCAGCTGCTGCAAAAGGATTACCCACAGGTGGAAGATTATGCCCGGCTGTATACCAACGAAGGAAGCCAGATGGTAAAAAAGGGAAATGAATTTATCACGGAGGAAAATGCAGCTTTTGCAGATTCCACTTTTTTTAATGTGTTTGATTTTGCAGTAGTGGAAGGAGAATTAAAAACTGCGCTGCATGAACCGAATACAATTGTTATTAACGAAACTACTGCTAAAAAATATTTTAGCGGGCAGTCAGCCGTGGGAAAAACTTTGGAATTTAAAACGGATGGCGGTACCGCTCCTTATAAAGTTACGGCCGTGATCAGGGATATTCCCCGCAATTCACACATGAATTTAAGCATGCTGATGTCTATGAAGAATGTGGACTACAACTGGGGACAGATCACCAGCCATAATTTTCATACCTATCTTTTATTAAAAGAAGGAACAGATCATAAAGTATTTGAAAAGAACTTCACTGCCTATATCAATAAGTACGTGTTGCCATCTATACAGGCAAATATGAATGTAAGTTCCATGAGTGAACTGGAGAAGCAGGGCAATTCATTGAAATATTCCCTGATGCCTTTAACCAGCATTCATCTCTATAGTGATTACAATCATGAAATAACACCTCCAGGCAGTATCAAATACGTATACATCTTTGCTGCTGTAGCCTTGTTTATTTTATTGATCGCCTGTATGAATTTTATCAACCTCAGCACAGCCAAAAGTGCCCGGCGTGCCAAGGAAGTTGGTATCCGGAAGACATTGGGTACAGAAAGAAAAACATTGATAGCACAGTTTCTTTTTGAATCAGGCTTTACTGCTTTTTTAGCCATGCTGATAGCAATAATTATTGCCTGGCTGGTGATGCCTTTATTCAACTCAGTGTCGGGCAAAGAGATTGTGATGATGGACCTCCTCACCGGCAGGATGCTTGCAATCATTTTATTACTGCCGCTTGTTGCAGGATTGCTGGCAGGCAGTTATCCTGCTATTTATCTTTCATCTTTTAACCCGGTAGCGGTATTGAAAAGCAGCAGCGGTGCCCTGGTGAAAAAGAGCAGTCTGCGCAGTGCACTGGTGGTTTTTCAGTTTGCCTCTTCTATATTACTGATCACGGGTACATTGGTTGTTTACCGTCAACTTAATTATATTCAAAATGCCAAATTAGGTTTTAATAAAGACCAGGTACTCGTGATCAACAGCGTGTATGCATTGGGTAATAATGCCAGCGTGTTTAAAGATGCGGTACTTGGAATGAGTGGTGTGAGCAGTGGCACTTTAAGTTCCTACCTTCCTGTATCCTCTTCCAGCCGGAGCGACAATACTTATTCCAAAGAGGCGGTAATGAATGCCAAGAATGGAATTGATATGCAGACCTGGAATATTGATCATGATTACATCAAAACGATGGGGATGGAAATTATCAGGGGCCGCGGTTTTTCCAAAGCCTTTGCAGACTCTAATGCCATGATCGTTAACGAAACCACGGCTAAGTTTATTGATGAAAAAGATCCCATCGGAAAAAAAATGTATGCAGGTGGCAATCAATACACGGTGATCGGTGTGGTGAAGAATTTTCATTTTGAATCGATGAAGCACAATGTGGGTCCGCTTTGTTTTTTGTTGCGTAACAGTACCGGGTATGCGGCTTTTAAAGTGAATGCGGCAAACGTAACTGGTTTGATTACGCAGGTAGAAAATAAATGGAAAACCATGTCGGCCGGCGTACCCTTCAGCTACCGTTTTTTGGATGACTCTTTTACAGAAATGTATCATGATGAGCAACGCATTGGTAAACTGGCTTTGTCATTTTCCATATTGGCGATATTGATTGCCTGCCTGGGTTTATTTGGTTTGGCAGCCTTTACAGCAGAACAAAGAACAAAAGAGATCGGCATAAGAAAAGTACTCGGTGCCAGTGCTGCCAGCGTGATCAACATGCTGAACAAAGAATTTATCAAACTGGTATTGATCTCTTCAGTTATCGCCATTCCGTTGGCCTGGTGGGCAATGAATAAATGGCTGGAAGATTTTGCCTACAGGGTGGAGATTGGCTGGTGGGTATTTGTGGTGGCGGGTATTATCGCATTGCTGATTGCTGTATTGACGGTTAGTTCACAAGCGATCAAGGCAGCTTTTGCCAACCCGGTTAAATCATTGCGCAGCGAATAACGTATGACAGTTTGAACTGCATGATGTGATTAAGAAATTTCAAACAGCAGTACTATGATTTTGATGGTCACTGTAATTAACAACAGGTAAACCGATAGCCATGATAAAAAATTATTTTAAAACAAGTGTCCGTAACCTTTTGAAAAACAAAGGATACAGTTTCCTGAATATTTTTGGGCTGGCAATCGGCATTACCTGTGCAGGGTTGATCTTTTTATGGGTGGAGGATGAAGTAAGTTATGACCAGTTCAATGCAAAAAAAGATAATCTCTATTTTATAAGAGAGCATCAAAAGTATGAGACATACACAGCCACTTTTGGTTCCACTCCCGGTCCACTGGCACCAGCTATGCAGGCAGAGATTCCGGGTATAGCCAATACCTGCAGACTGGACGACCAGAACGCCACACTCTTTACCATCGGAGATAAAACAATCTATGCTGGGGGTATTTATACCGAGCCATCTTTGTTCAGCATGTTTACATTACCCTTTGTGGAAGGCGATGCGAAAACTGTTTTTAAACAACGGTATTCACTGGTGATAACAGAAACCACTGCGAAGAAATTTTTCGGGAGTTCTAAAAATGTCGTAGGCAAAACAGTCAGGCTGGATAATTCACAGGACTATGTTGTGAGCGGAGTAATAAAAGATATTCCGCAAAATTCTTCCCTTCAATTTGAATGGGCTGCACCTTTTGAGATCATGTATGATAAAAGTCCCTGGCAGCATCAATGGGGAAATAATTCTTTGAGCACTTATGTAGAATTAAAACCGGGGGTGGATGCGGCAACGGTGAATAAACAATTGTATGGCTTTATACAGCAAAGGATTCCCGACGCAACTGCACGCCCTTTTTTATTTAGTATGAATCATTGGCATTTGTATGATGAATTTGACAACGGTGTGGCTACAGGCGGCGGACAAATAGAATATGTACGCCTGTTCTCCATCATCGCCTGGATCATTTTATTTATTGCCTGTATCAACTTTATGAACCTGGCTACAGCCCGCAGTGAACAAAGAGCAAAAGAAGTTGGTGTAAGAAAAGTATTGGGCGCAGGCAAACAAAAACTGATCGGCCAGTTTATAGGTGAAGCATTTTTTATGGCTGTTCTTGCTGCCGTAGTTGCTGTGATAATGATGTACCTGCTGCTTCCTTTATTTAACACCCTTGTTGAAAAACAAATGTTCCTGGCACTTACTCAGCCTTCTCATATTTTTTCGCTGGTGGCCATTACCGTTATCTGTGGACTGGTGGCCGGCAGTTATCCATCCCTTTATCTATCATCTTTTAACCCAGTATTTGTATTGAAGGGTATTAAGTTAAAAGATGGCAGTGCAGCTATGGTACGAAAAGGCCTGGTGGTAATGCAGTTTAGTATTTCTATTATACTGATCATTTCTACGGTCATAGTATTTCAACAGATACAGCATGTAAAAAGCCGTGATTTAGGATTTAACAGGAACAATTTAATAGAAGCGGATGCACAAGGAAATTTAGCCAACTACTATGAAGGCATGCGCAGGGACCTGTTGAACAGCGGTGTGGTGGAAGATGTTGCATTAAGCAATCATACCATGTTATACGGCGGAAATAACACCGGCGGTTTTGACTGGGAGGGAAAAGCACCCGGGGCAAAAATACTTATATCCATGCGCTATGTAACACCGGAATATTTCAATACTGCAGGTATGAACTTGTTGAATGGAAGGGGTTTTACAGCAATAGATTCGGTAGAATCAACCAATATGAATGTAATCATTACCAGGTCATTTGAAAAACTGATGGGTACTGAAACTGCTGTAGGAAAAATAATACGGGAGGGTGGAGATACCACCGGTACAAAAATTAACGTGGTGGGTGTTACCAATGATTATGTATATGGTAATATGTATGGCACGCCTGACCCGGTAATGTTTATCTGCACATCTCCGGGGCGTACCAATAAAATGTACCTCCGTTTAAAAGAGTCGCATGCTGCAACAGCAGCGCTGGCAAAAATTGAAGCGGTGATAAAGAAAAATAATCCTGCTTATCCTTTTAATTACAGGTTTGTTGACGAACAGTTTAACCGGATGTTTCAGAATGAAGCACTCATCAGTAAACTATCGAGATTGTTTGCTTTATTGGCCATTGTTATTTCCTGCCTGGGCTTGTTTGGTTTGGCAGCCTTTACCGCAGAGCGGAGAACAAAAGAGATCGGGGTAAGAAAAGTATTGGGAGCAACTGTGCCCGGTATAGCTGCATTGATATCAAAAGACTTTTTAAAACTGGTTGCAGTTGCCTGCGTGCTGGCATTCCCGGTAGCCTGGTGGATGATGAACAGCTGGCTGCTGAATTATCAATACAGAATATCTATCAGCTGGTGGATATTTTTCGTTGCCGGGGCTGCGGCGATATTGATTGCCATTTGTACAGTGAGTTACCAGGC
>ENA-UOWO01002470-UOWO01002470.1-activated-sludge-metagenome-genome-assembly--contig:-NODE-2470-length-22804-cov-5.731988_pt1 | contig 22804 bp, 15 predicted proteins | sample MGYA00238148_ERZ761564 | MGnify/ENA primary metagenome ERZ761564 (study PRJEB28885, sample SAMN05720194) | activated sludge metagenome | isolation source: Anaerobic digester | place: USA... | reverse complement strand
CCCAGATCATGATGAGGTTCAAAATGCGAATAGTACCAGCGAAGAAACCGCTCAGATAAGTATTGCAATCAATCCGAACCCGAATCAGGGCAGTTTTACAGTGCTGGTAACAAATAGCAGTATTTCCGGAAAAATAATGATTACAAATGCCACAGGGCAACCTGTTTACGAAACAATTCTTACATTTGCAGAACAACTTGTTACTGTAAACGGACTACCTGCCGGTACATTTACAGTGTATTATATCGAAAATGGAACGGTAATAACAAGTGTGGGTGTGATTGTGGAGTAATTTTAGTAACTTTATTAGTCTTGTCATGAGAATAATAGCAATGATTGGTTTATTTATCGGAGTTATCGGGCAAATAAACGCTCAAAATTTTTGGACAGAGATAGAACGACCGATTGATAAGCCGGTTTATGCAATGGCTGTAACTAATACAAACACTGTATATTTGGGTATGGGAATGGATAGTGGCGTTTATGGTAGTCTTACTGAAAACTACAATTGGGATTTGCATGAGCTTGACGGTCTTTCTGTATATAGTTTACATATAGATCTTAATGAGCGTATTTTTGCAGGAACTGGCGGTTTTAATTCAATCTACAATTTCGATATCAATGAACAATTGTGGACACCCATATTTTCTGGGGTAGGTAATGTTTTATCCATATTTTCTAATATGGATTATTTATTAATAGGTTTTTGGGGAGGAATATTCAAGACCAATGATTTAGAAGACTGGGAGCAAACATTAGATGTTGATAATGATCAAGTTGTAAATAGTATTTGTTCTGACCACAATAATGTTTTGTATGCAGGGATCACATCATTTATGACTGATGCCGGTGGTGTATATCGCTCTTTTGATCAGGGAGAAACATGGGAATATGCAGAACTAAGTGGATATTACATTAAATCCTTAGCTTGCGATTCGAATGGTAATTTGTACGCCGGTAGTACAGGAAATTACGGAATTGGTATTTATCGTTCACAGGATCAGGGTTTAACATGGACTGGGCTAAAAAACGATGTTTTTGTAGAATCAATTGTGATTACTCCCGACGACCATATTTATATTGGATGCTCTAATGAATTTGGAACTCAGGGTGGCGTTTTTGTCTCAACCGACTACGGCGAAACATGGGAAATGATTAACATAGGTTTAAATAATGAGAATGTTTACGGGTTATGCTATGCGCCCAACGGGTATTTATATGCCTATGGCAATCATCTGCACCGCAGCCAAAATTCCGTTTATACAAAAATCGAAACACAACTCATTAGCAACCAGGTGTTTATGGTATTTCCAAATCCTGTTGCAGATTATTTACAAATAAAATCACAAACAAAACCTCGAAGCACCGGATCGGTTACAATAAAAATAGTTGATATGTACGGACGGCTTATATGCAGTGAAAACAACTACATCAGCAATAGCCGAATTGATGTAAGCGGGTTAGATGATGGGGTTTACCTGCTGTTGATTGAAGCTGAAAACAAAAGGTTTGAGCAGAGAATTGTTAAAATTAAGTGAGAAAAATCAAGTGTTCTGTTAAAAACTGAACTATAAAATCATGAAACGACTATTTCAAACATTTTTTGCATGTATAATACTTTTACTTGCAACGGTTCAGGTGAAATCTCAATATTTAGGAGGTTATGAACCTAGCCCAGGGGAGCAAGCTTATCTTGATTCGTTGCCAGGGCCGTATATTTCATTCTATTCAAAAAATCTTCAATTGCCCCCGGTTGTTGATAATTCGCTAAAACCTTATTTCCGTTCAATTTTTTCGCAAGACGGCGGCAGTTGTGTACAGGCTTCAACAATTGGATATGTTTTTACTTATATGGTAAATCGGGAACGAAACATTTCTTCAAATAGTAATGAAACAACCTATCCAACTCATTACACTTGGAATTATTGCAATAATGCAACAAATAATGGCTCTGGTATATCAACTGGTTGGAATGTCATTAAAAAATCTGGTATTCCAAATATTGCATCTTATGGGGGTTTGTATCGAACGTTTGCTGACGACGACGCGAATTTTACAAAAAGAAGAACCGTGTGGATGTCGGGGTACTCTGATTATAGATTAGCGTTGAACAATAGAGTTATAGAATCTGTATTTTCAATAGAATTAATGACCTCAGATGATTTGGACGATATTAAACATTATCTTCACGACCTCGGTATTGGTGATCTTGTAAAAGGGGGAGGACTGTTGTCGTTTGGTGAGAATTTTCAAAACCCTGTAATAAACGATTTGGTTTATCCGAGTGCTGAAGCTGGTAAAAAAGTAGTAACACAATGGCCTACAAGCGGGTTTGGGCACGCCATGACCATCGTGGGCTACAACGATAACGTAATGTGGGATTTTAACGGAGACGGGTTATACACAAATGATGGGATCATATCCAATTGGGAAATAGGAGCTTTTAAAGTGGCAAATTCTTGGGGTGCAGGATGGGCAAATGATGGTTTTGTTTATATCCCTTATCGTTTGTTTTATTCGATTTATCTTTCTGGGATTGTAATTGCTGAAAATACTGTTTATAATCCCAAAGTTACTTTGCGAATTGAAATGGATTATTCACAACGCACATATGTTAATCCGAGAACCGGTGTCAGCACTGACTCTGCCAGCACAACTCCTCAATTCATAGAACAATATGAGACTTATTGGATGCCATCTGGTCATATACCAATGCAAGGCATCAATGAATATCCAATTGAAATTGAATTGGATATTACGAGGAAACTAAGTAATATTATTCCAGCTAAATTCTTTTTAGACTTACATTTAGTGCAAAATCCTGGTGCCGGTGAAGTGCTAAATGTATCGGTTGTTGACTATGATACAAAAGATGGGATTCCTGTAGTTGTAAATTGTCTGCCAAGCTTCGTGCCGCATACAATTACACAGGGATTTAATCGCATTCCTGTTGATTACGATTATCTGCCTTCAGTAATAAAGCAAGAAATAGTGGTAAATAGAGATTTATATATTCAAAAAGATATTAGTATTGCTGATGGAGGGACATTAGTAATAAATAACTCAAATATTCAATTATTAGAAAACAAATCAATTGTTGTCAACCCCGGAGGTACTTTAGAAATTTTAAACGGTGGAAGTGTGACCGTTTCAGGAAATGGATCAATTCAAATTGAATCCCATACTACAAATCCTGCAGTATTAGTATATTATAATGGGGCGACAATTGATTTGGTAGATAATAATACGTGCCTTGATATCTCCGGCAACCTCTCCATTGCTGCCAACGCCCAGTTCACCTTCACCGGTGCCGGCTACATCAAATTCAGCAACCCCGGCGATATGTACACGGAGAACATCACCTGCGGAACAGGAGCTTCTATGTTATTTCAGGGTTCAGGGAAAAGCGATAAAGTTGTAGAAGTACAACAAGATGCAGTGCGTTTTCCTGCATTAGAATCACTAACATTTGAGGATTGTAAAATTGTCATGAGCGCAGGCGATCAAATGTTAGCAACTGCCGATTATCCAATTACTTTCGATAATGTACTGATGACCTCTGCAACCGGTATCAACGGCAAACACAGGGGCTTTTGCTTTTACGGGCAAGAAAACACTGTGGTCAACAATTGCATATTTGAATATTCAAGTTATGGAATTACGGGCGATTTATCGGTTTATGGCAGTCCATTGGAAGTGTCAAATTCCGAATTTCGATACAACACGAATGGGATACACATTTATGGGCGAGGAATTCATGCAAGCTTCTGTAATTTCAATCATTGTAATTCAAACGGCGCTTATTGTTACGGAATGAGTTTACCTTCCGAATTTTCGAATTGCGAATTTCACCACAACGGCCATAATGGCTTCACGTTTTATGGCAGCAGCGCAGCAGATCTCGACGTAGAGGCATGCGATATTTATAGCAATATTTACGATGGTATAATCACTTCGGGTGCATTCGACCTGAGGCTATCGTGTAACAACATCTACGCAAACCGGTATGGCGTGTACACCCAAAACGGAACCTATGTTTATGCCGAAAACAATGCTGAAAACGATATACATAGTAATGTCCGCTCAATTTACCTGAATTATGGTCGTTTATTTCTTAACGAGGGATACAACCAGCTACAGGCAGCCACCGATGCGTATGCTGTTTACGGGTTTTCGGTAGAGCCAGGTAATTGCAGTGCCTCTCCACAAAATATTGCAAACAATAACCGCTGGGAGGCAGATGACACCGAAGGACCTGATTATGGCACAAACTATAAACTCTGGAAATTCCAGTGTAGTAACCCATTAGTACTAGTTCAACTTGTTGATAGTATTCCTGATTATACGGTTTGCTATCATATCGATCCGGATTCGCTGCAAGAAGGAGGCTCCTGCTTTCAATCGAATGAAGAAACCGCCAATTTATTAAACAGTTTACCATTAATTTCACTATCGGGAGGAATAAGTTTACCATTAGATCAGGCGGTTACTTATTTGGCAAATCAATCCGATGGTGTTTCATCTGCTAACGCATTCAACAACCTGATTGATGAATATGCCAACCTGATTTTTCAATGCGACAACAATACCTCCGATGCCGTATTTTTACTTAAAAACAAAGCCTATGGCGATGTTCATAATACCTTGACCAATTATTATGAATTTATTGACTACAATTCCGGCCATAATGGTTTTAACCAAGCTGTCGACCGGATGGTTCTTCTACATGAAGATTTATTGATAAACCCTGATATACCTGATTATTTAAGTATCGAATACAAGCTTGACATTGCTATGTTGAACTATCTGAGAAAGGACTACAACAGGTCGATAACGCAATTGGAATTTCTTATAAACGAAATACCTGACACGGTAAATGCAAAAGCTTTTGTCGAAAATTGGTTGTGTTTTGTAAGTGCAGAAAAAGCATTGAGAGAAGGCACTATATTGCCCGAAGAATATGAACAATCCATTGCAGAATGTAATATTAATTATCCGGTAACAATTTTTGATAGCCCAGATCATGATGAGGTTCAAAATGCGAATAGTACCAGCGAAGAAACCGCTCAGGTAAGTATTGCAATCAATCCGAATCCTAATCAGGGCAGTTTTACAGTACTGGTAACAAACAGCAGTATTTCCGGTAAAATAATGATTACAAAAGCCACAGGGCAACCTGTTTACGAAACAATTCTTACATTTGCAGAACAACTTGTTGCTGTGAACGGACTACCTGCCGGTACATTTACAGTATATTATATCGAAAATGGAACGGTAATAACAAGTGTGGGCACGATTGTGGAATAATTACCGAAAAGAGGGTATTATCCATTGGGGAACGTTGGCATGGGATGAAGTTTTAGATAAAAAGTTAACAAACAATGTACAGTTCTGTAAACAATACTTCACAGGTTAAAAAGATAGTTTTAGTAAACCATTATGCCGGTTCACCGGAAATGGGTATGGAATTCCGACCCTACTACATGGCACTTTTGTGGCAGAAAATGGGATATGAAGTAATGATTGTTGCCTCGTCTTACAGTCATTTGAGGTCGAAACAACCGGTGGTAACCAACAACGGATTGCACGAAATCGAAGGTGTTAGTTATGCACTTTTTAAAACCAAACCCTATTGTGGAAATGGACTAAAGCGGATACTGAATATCTTTGAATTTGTCCGGCATCTGTACACAAGGGCAGCTAAAGTTATTACCGACTTCAATCCCGATGTAATCATAGCTTCTTCAACGTATCCACTCGAAATTTATCCACTGAAAAAACTTGCCCGAAAAAACAATGCAAAACTTATTTTCGAGGTGCACGATTTGTGGCCTTTATCACCGCGTCTGTTGGGCGGGTATAGTAAATTGCATCCTTTTATTTACATAATGCAACAAGCCGAAAACTATGCCTATCGTAACTCCGATGCTGTGGTTTCGCTCTTGCCCTGCACTCTGGAACATATGCAGGAACATGGATTGAAAAAAGAAAAATGGTATTATGTACCCAATGGTATTTACCTGTACGACGATGCTGAACAAGAAATTGAATTACCACAGGCACACAATGAGTTGATTCATCGGTTGAAAAAAGAAAACGCATTACTGGTAGGCTATGCCGGCAGTATCGGGGTCGCCAATAATATCCGGATGCTGATTGATTCCCGCAGACTGATACAGAATGATAGGATACATTTGATTATAACGGGAAATGGACCCGAAAAAGAAAAAATCATTCAGCAGATGAGCGATTCCGACAGAAAATATGTGCATTTCCTTGATGCGGTACCGAAGCGCGCTGTTGTTACCCTGCTCCGTAAAATGGATATGCTAATTATTACCTGGAATAAAAGTCCGCTCTATGCGTATGGTGTAAGTGCCAATAAGCTTTTCGATTATATGTTTTCGGCAAAACCCATTGTTCAGGCGCTGGAAGCAGGCAACGACCCTGTTATGGAGTCGGGTTGCGGAATTACGGTGGAGCCGGAGAATAAAACCCGGATTGCTGAAGCTATCGAAGCGATTGCCAATATGCCCGAAGAAGAGAGAATAAAAATGGGTGAAAAGGGTAAGCAATTCGTGTTGAAAAAGCACATCTATCAGGTGTTGGCAAAAGAATTCGCCGAAATATTACACAAGCTTTGAGTTTCTCCGGTTTCGTGCAGCGAGTTTTAAATCAAGATAAATGCCTGTAATAAGTGCCAGTATAAAGAAAACACCTCCCCAAATAAGCAGCCCGAGAGCAATGGAATTGTTCTTTTCCATCACCAATCCGTCATTAATAAAACTAATGGGCTGTGTCTGCATCATTTTACCACGCAATTCGTACCTTTTTTCGTAAAGAGTAATCATTTCTTCATGGGAACCGGCTATTGATGTGTAGATTTCGATATTATTCTTACTGTTCTCCTGATTGAGCATTTTAGCCTGAAATTCATTCAGTTCAGCAATTTCGGAATCGATTGTTTTAACAAAGTCGTTGAGGTTTTTCTTTTCGTTTTCGTAGTAGGCAACAATAAATTTCTGTTTGTTGTAGAAATTAATAACTGCATCGCGGAACGCTTTGATTGAGGACGAATCGGAAAAGATCATTTCGAGCTTAACACTGTTCAGCAATGTGCTGTCAAGTTCAAGGGCTTTAACTGCGGATAGTGCTTTCACGTCGCATCCGAGATAGTTGCTTAAATCAACGTATTTTCGTTGTTCCACGTACATACTCATCGGGCTGGCAAGGGCATATACATATTGCTTATCGAGAATTTCGGATGAGGCGATCATAATCACTCGATACCGTGGTGGTGCAGTGAAATGGCGTGCTAATCCCAGTCCAACACCGATTACTGTAATTATTATCAACAACAGGTACCTTCTTTTAAGGAACGAAACTATTTTAATATATAGTTCCACCAGATCGATTTCTCTTTCTTTTGCCATATATGGTGTGGGTTTAAATTTCTTTTTCAATCAGATAATGATTCCTGTCGCTGGCACTTCTCGAAATAAGCTCCCCTAAAAAACCGGTCATGAAAAGCATGCTGCCGAGAACAATGCATGTTAACGATAAATAGAAATACGGACTGGAGGTAACTCTTTCGATGTGGATTCCGTTGTGCACCGCAATCAGTTTATGAATCCCCAGATATGCTGCGGCAACGAACCCAAGTAAAAAAACCAGACTACCCAGCACTCCGAAAATATGCATGGGTTTCTTGCCAAAGCGGGTAATGAACAACACCGTGAGCAAATCGAGATATCCATTCATATATCTTTCGAGTCCGAATTTTGAATATCCGAATTTACGGGCTTGGTGCTGCACTACTTTTTCGCCTATTTTTTTAAAGCCTGCTCTTTTTGCCAGCACGGGAATATACCGATGCATTTCACCGAAAACCTCAATACTTTTTACCACCGACTGGCGATACGCTTTCAGTCCGCAGTTGAAGTCATGCAGTTTTATACCGGTAGTTACGCGGACAGTTTGATTGAAGAATTTGCTGGGCCAGCGTTTCGATATGGGGTCATGTCTTTTCTGTTTCCATCCCGAAACCAGATCGAACTTACCTTCAACAATCATCCGGTACAGTTCGGGGATTTCATCAGGGCTATCCTGCAAATCGGCATCCATAGTAATAACAACATCCCCATGTGCAGCCTGAAAACCGGTTTGCAATGCCGGCGATTTGCCGTAGTTGCGTCTGAATTTTATTGCCTTTAGCGCCGGATATTGTAATGAAAGATTTTCGATAACCTCCCATGAATTATCGTTGCTTCCGTCGTCGACCATTATCACCTCATAGCTGTAATCATGCTGCGACATTACCTTTGCTATCCATTGCATCAGCTCAGGCAATGATTCCGACTCGTTGTATAAAGGAATAATTACGGATATGTTCATTACATTACCTCCTGCGATCCCGTGGAATCGGGTGTTTCCTCAGCACCGTCGAATAAAGGCTTGTTTTTCTTCACAAAAATCGAGGTGATGAGAGCGATAATCACTCCAAAAATCAGAGGACCAAAGAAACTCCAAACCAACTTAATTGCTAGCGGCTTGGGTTTTTGCTCATTCATTTTGTCAATTACTTTGTCGATTTCACCATCGGGAACGCCTTTTTCTTCCATGTACTGAACGGTTTTCTGAGTAATTTCAGTTTTAACCCTTTCGTCGTAGCCAGGTTCAATTGCGGTTCGGAAAACAACATCATAGCAAAAAACAACCAGTGCAGCAACGGCAACAATCATCACTGCTAACAACAATGCCTGCGTGTATTTGATATATCCACCATTATAATTGTTACGGTAATGCTTTCCACTCCAAACCAATGCAATTATAATGATAAGCAAGCTGATCAGGGAAATAAAAAATCCTGCAAACATTCCCATGAGAACTACATCGAAAACGTACACAAGCACCGAGAATGCAATATTTACCAAACCGAGTATTAATCCATACCGGAGTATTACTTTTAGATTGTTTTTCATAGTGTATTCATTTTAAGCAAAGATATGTTTTTTTAAGAAATATTGAATTGTTGTGTGAAAACAATGCAAAATGTGTTACCTTTGCATCGGGTAAGTCTTATACGACCAGCTCCTGCTGAACCCCCCCAGGACCGGAAGGTAGCAAGGGTAGGCGGTTGTAGCGGTGCGATATAAGTAGCTTACCCATTTTTATTTTAAGTTTTTAACGATTGTTTCCCTCAGAATGTGACTTGCACAAACTTGATTTACCTTGTGAATAAAAAACTTTGTTAGAAACAATTAAAACCGTATTTTTACGTTTCGAAAACAAAGCAATTTATGAAGTCGTTAGTTTTAAGTTTCGGGCTTCTTATTTTAATAGCAGGGTATGTTAATGCTCAGGAAGAAAACTATTATGTTTCGCCTGATTCATCAGTGAACCTACTGCAATATGATGCCGGTACACCGCCTTTTTCAAGCGGTAAACGATTGAATATGGGTCTGAATATGGGCTCAAGTCTTGGCTCATTCTATGGAAACACCTTATTCACAAATTACATATCTCCCGAAATCAGATATTCATTCACGCCGAAGTTCTCGCTTACGGCAGGAACAATGTTTACATACAGCATGTACGGGAATTCTGTTTTTGGCGATGACTCTGGCCTGGAATCGGAAGCTTCGAAACAAGCACGTTTCTATTTGTATGCCCGTGGCGAATATCAGGTAAGCGACAGACTATGGGTACGTGCCGGTGGATTTGCCGAAGTAACTCCGGGGGCATCGCAATATGGTTATAAAGCGGGTCATGTGGGAATGACTTTTAAAATTTCTGAGGAAACGTGGTTCAACGCCGATTTCCAGATTAATAGCGGATACCCAGGAACAGATCTGTATTACTCTAACGGGGGTATTTTTGGTGACCCCACCCGCTTTGGTAATTACGAGGCCAACCCCTATTCTGGATTGTACTGGTAATGATGAGCCGGGATATATTGGTTCAGAATTTTCTCCCAACATCAAAAAAAGAAATTGAGTCACTTGGCTGGGATTATATCGATGTAATACTGTTTACCGGTGATGCCTATATCGATCATCCCGCTTTTGGAATAGCCGTAATTGCCAGGGTTCTTCAACACGAAAGTTATAGAGTTGCAATAATTCCCCAGCCTAATTGGCAGGACGATTTGAGAGATTTCAGAAAACTTGGGAAACCACGCTTATTTTTTGGTGTCAGTGCCGGGAATATGGACAGTATGGTGAATCATTATACTGCCAATAAAAGGCTGAGATCGAATGATGCATATACCGCAGGAGATAAAGCAGGAGCAAGGCCCGATTACGCGACGGTGGTATATTCTAAGATTCTGAAGCAATTGTATCCCGATACGCCGATTGTGCTCGGAGGAATTGAGGCATCGATGAGGCGCTTTGCTCATTACGATTATTGGCAGAACAAAGTGATGCCGTCGATACTAATTCAGTCAGAAGCCGATTATCTGGTTTACGGGATGGGCGAAAAACCTGTTGCGATGCTTGCCAAAGCATTGGCTGCAGGAACAAATACATCGGAAATACCGCAGCTTGCATATTGCACAGGCAGTTACGAGAATCTAAAGGGAAATCTGCTCATTCTGAATTCATTCGAAGAGTGTAGCACTGATAAAAAAAAGTATGCTGCAAATTTTGTAAGCGTAGAAACAGAATCTAATAAAATGAACCCCCAAATGTTGGTTCAGAAAACCGGTAATGTTTATGTTGTTGTGAATCCGCACCTACCGCCGATAAGCGCCGAAGAGCTCGATAATATATATGGACTGCCGTTTACACGCCTTCCGCATCCACGCTACCGAAATAAACCGCCAATTCCCGCGTATGATATGATAAAACACTCTGTTACAATTCACAGAGGTTGTTTCGGAGGCTGTAGTTTTTGTACAATTTCGGCACATCAGGGTAAATTTGTTAGCAGCCGTTCGAAAAACTCAATTATTGATGAAGTGAAGCGCATAGTTGCAATGCCTGATTTTTCGGGACATATATCCGATTTGGGCGGTCCTTCGGCAAATATGTACAACATGAATGGTGAAAACCTGCAGTTGTGCGAAAAGTGCTCAAGACCTTCCTGCATATTTCCGGCTATATGTAAAAACCTGAATATTTCGCATCAGCCCTTGATTGATTTGTATAAATCGGTTGCAGAGCAGAACGGAATTAACCATGTGAGTATTGGAAGTGGCGTTCGCTACGATATCCCGCTGTTTCGTTCCAAAAATGAAGAGGTAAATCGCGCAAATCGGAATTACCTGAAGCTATTAATCGAAAAATATATATCAGGGCGTTTAAAGGTTGCTCCGGAGCACACATCAGAAAAAGTACTCAAACTGATGCGAAAACCTTCGTACAAGGATTTCATTCAACTGAAACAACTTTTCGATACCATGAATTCAAAAGGGCAACGACGCTTGCAACTTATACCCTATTTTATATCTTCTCACCCGGGATGCACTATCTCTGATATGGCAGAACTTGCTGCAATTACTGCAGATCAGGGATATAAACTGGAACAGGTACAGGATTTTACACCAACACCAATGACGTTGGCAACAGTGATGTACTATACGGGAATTGACCCATACACAGGGAACAGGATCCCAGTTGCTTTTACGGTGGATGATAAAAAAGGGCAAACCAAGTACTTTTTCTGGTGGAAACCCGAGAATAAGGAACTGATATTGAAAGAATTGCGAAAATTAGGGTTAATGAATTACGCAAAAGCACTATTCAAATAGCTGAATAGTGGGGCAAGCAATTTGTTGAATTGAGAAACAAGGCAGTAATACATTGATGAATTTTGCGTTATATTTGTAAGCTTAGAAAAACCGATCATCGAATGAACATTTCGAAGAAAATAGTTTTACTGGGATTTGTTTTTGCGTTTTCGGGCATTATACATGCTCAAACAATGATACATCCCAAAGTGGGAATAATCGGTGTTCATCCGTTTAGCACACCAAACAGACATTTGTTCGAAAACAGGATCGATTCTGAAGCTTGGTTTGTAACGGAACCATTGCTGATGGTATCGATAGAGTCTCTTATTAAATCTGATTATTTCTCGTGGCGCATTATGCCTGGTTTTTATAGCGACGCAGCATCGAAACCCGGGTTTTTCTTTAATGCTGCATTGAAATTCAGGCTATTCCAAAGCTGGCGTAACTCATTGCATGTGGCTGTGGGTGGAAGCATTGTCGGAAGACAGTTGTGGAACACCATTCCGGGTTATGTGTATGAGTCAGGCTTTAAAACCAACGGCACTTGGGAGTATCGCATCTGCCCTTTTGCTGAACTGGAATATGCTTTTTTCCTCCACGATAAAGGCGATATTACCTGCTCTGTTTTATACGGACATCAGCACGAAACTTTTACCTTTTCGCTGGGTTACCGCATCTGGCTTTCAACAGTGATAAAACACCCTGCACATTGTGGAACATGCCCTTATGAAAAGGCTGATGGTAAATATAAAAAATATAAGTAAAACCAAACAAGCTGCACGGAAATGAATCTCACCCGAATATTCGACATTCTGGAGCTTTATAAAACTGATTTTAGCTCAGCAGACGATGCGTTAAGCTATAAGTTTAAGGATAACTGGATTAACTTTTCGGCTTACGATTATCATCATTATTCCTATTTATTTGCTTGTGGTCTTATTGCCGGTGGTTACCAAAAGGGCGATAAAATTGCAACCATCTCGCAGAATATGCCGCATTGGAACATTGCTGATATGGGCATTTCGATGGCAGGTCTTGTGCATATACCAATTTATCCAACCCTAAGCGCCAAGGAAACAGAATTTATACTGCGACATTCCGATTCAAAATTATTGTTTATATCCGATAAAAACATCTACCGCAAACTTCAGCCGGTGTTGAGCAACATTGAGTCTATTGAGGCTGTTTATACTTTCAACGATGTTGAAGATGCCGAAAACTGGGTTTATTTTATTCAAAAAGGCAAGGATGAGGAGGAAAGAATTAAATCAATACTTGAACAACGATCTGCCGAAATATCACCTGACGATTTGCATACCATTATTTATACATCAGGAACAACGGGAAATCCCAAAGGGGTAATGCTTACGCACCGGAATATTCTGTCGAATGCCTTAGCCGTTTACGATATTCTTCCTGTTCAATTCGGACACAAAGCGCTTAGCTTTCTGCCCCTTTGCCATGTGTATGAGCGTATGGTGAATTACTCTTTTCAGATTAAGGGTATTCGCATATACTATGCCGAAAGCATGGGTACGATTGTTGATAATCTGAAAGAAGTTAAACCGCATATCTTTAACTCAGTACCTCGTTTGCTTGAAAAGTTCTACGATAAAATTATTGCGATAGGAAAAGACCTAAGGGGAATTAAAAGGCATATATTTTTCTGGGCAATTCGTTTGGGTGTGAAATATAAAAGCGATGGAAATAATTCGGCTTTTTACAATGCAAAATTAAAGTTAGCCCGAAAACTAGTGTTTAGTAAGTGGCAGGCTGCTTTTGGAGGAAACGTAATTGCTGTTGTTTCGGGCGGTTCATCGTTGCAGGAAAGATTGAACAAATTATTCCATGCCGCAGGTGTTCCTATTTGCGAAGGGTATGGGTTAAGCGAAACTTCTCCCGTGCTGGCAGTAAACTGGCCTGATTTTAAAAATAAACGCATTGGCACCGTGGGTCCGGTACTCGAAGGTGTTACTATAAAAATTGCAGACGACGGCGAAATTCTTGCCAAAGGGGTTAATGTGATGAAAGGATATTATAAAAATCCTGAAGAAACAGCCAAAGTTTTCGATGAAGAAGGGTGGTTCCATACAGGTGATATCGGCACATGGATTGAAGGCAGATTTCTTAAAATAACCGACCGTAAAAAAGAAATTTTTAAAACATCAAGTGGAAAATATGTAGCACCACAGGTTATCGAAAATATGTTCAAAGCTTCGAGCCTGATAGAACAAATTATGATTGTGGGCGAAAACGAAAAATTTGTTAGCGCACTCATTTCACCAAACTTCAACTATCTGCACTTTTGGGCAACGAAACATAAAATACATTATCGTGATAACCCGGAGCTGATCCGGCAACCTCAGGTAATCCAAAAAATTCAGCATGAAATCGATATGGTTAATAAAACCTTGGGTGAGCACGAAAAAATTAAGCGCTTCCGCTTGGTTCACGAAGAGTGGTCGCCTGCCAGCGGAGAACTGTCTCCAACCTTGAAGCTGAAAAGGAATGTCATTTATGCCAAATACGAAAATATTCTTTCGGAAATCTATGGACATGGAGTAGATAAAACCGAAAAAATGGGTAAGGAAACCGGTGGCGACAGTATTGATAAAATTATTGCAAATGGTTTGAGCAAGCTGATGAACATTACCATTACCGGAAAAGATAAAGACAAAGAATAGGCTTATATTGTAATCTTTTTTAGCGAACTATTTGAATATTGCAACAGAATTATCATCTTCGTTGTAATTCTGCTTTTTTTCAACTATTTCTGTAAATACAATCCTATTTACTATGAATAAAAACAGATTCAGCCTCACACGAAGTACCTCGAAACAAGGATACGACTGGTGGTGGCACTCATTTGTTGCTGAAAATGCAAACACCGGAGAATTGAAGCCGTTTTTCATTGAGTATTATGTGATAAATCCGGGTTTGTTCGCCGGCGATATTGTGTGGGGTCAAAAAGGCAGTTCGGAAAATCCGAGTCCGAAGCCCTGTTATGCTATGATAAAAGCAGGGACATGGGGTGCTCCGAAGGCGCAGTTGCACGACTTTTATAAAATTTCTGATTTCGAAGCCTCAACCAAAGAGCTTAATTGCAGGATAGGCAACAATGAAGTTACCGAAAAAAGCCTTAAGGGACAGGTAGTAGTAACAACACAGGAAACCATCGATTTCCCGGAACGCATGAGCGATGCAGGGACGATGCAATGGGATTTAAGCGTGGAAAAGCATCTAAGCTACGATGTGGGTTACGGAAGTTCGCACCTGCTGAATGCCTTGAATGCCTTCGAAATGTTCTGGCATGTTGGCGGAATGAGATGCTCATACCGTGGCACTGTGACTTTCGACGGAGTAACTTATATCGTGAAACCAGAAACATCATACGGTTATCAGGATAAAAATTGGGGGAAGAACTACACCAACCCATGGATTTGGCTTAACTGCAACCATTTCGTTTCGAAAAAAACCGGTGAACCGGTTGATGCCAGTCTCGATATCGGAGGCGGATGCCCCAAAGTGTTCGGTATTTCGCTGAAACGAAGAATTATTACCGCACTTTATTACAATAACAATTTGATTGAGTTCAATTTTTCAAAGTTCTGGAAATTTTCGAGTCAGCAATTCAGCATTCGGGAAGACGACGATAAGTTTTACTGGAACGTAGTTTCGACAAACCGTCAGCACAAGATAGAAGTGGATTTCAGTTGCGAAAAATCGACGATGCTGTTTGTGAATTACGAGTCACCTGATGGCAAAAAACTTCACAATAAATTGTGGAACGGTGGCCATGCTAAGGGTAGCGTAAAAATCTATCGAAAACAACAAGGAGAATTTCATCTTATTGAAGAACTCGACGGTTCGATGGGAGGATGCGAATATGGAGAGTATTGATCCGGATTATTCAATCAATTGTAAACACTAATTCAATAATTGGTTCAAATAGTGGAAAATAGCAGGATTACTCTTTCCAAAGTCACTGTGCAACTTTGTTTTAATTTTTAATTACTTTTCTCGTAATCCATTCATTCCCAATTTTCATTTTCAGCATATACATACCGGGAGCGAGGTTTGGGTGAAGATCAATCTGTTGATTACCAACATCTACTCTGTGCTTTTCCTCTAAAACAATAGCTTGACCAAGACTGTTAATGAAATAGAAGCTAACATCGCTGGCTTGCTGAAGGTTAAAATTCAGGCTGATATAATCGTCGAAAATTGTCGGATACACGGTAACCTGATTGTCAATATTTCTGTTTGCAATGCCGTTGTAAGGCTGGCAGAAAACTATATTTGAATATGCAGTATCATAATAATTCCCATCGCCTGGGTAGCACCCGTCGAGGCGCCGCACCATGATTTGGTAGTATGTTCCTTCCGGATTGGGATTAAACTCAATATATTCAAACTCGTTGTACAAATTTTGATCAGCGACTTCAAGATTATCAGGGGAAGTTCCCTTCAATATATAATAGTAAACAACGAAGAATCCTTCATAAGGAGTATAACTCAGCGTACAAACCACTTGCTGATTGTATTCTTCCGATTGTGCCAGCAAATACATTGAAGAATGTGCATCGCTCAAGGCTGACTCATTCCCACATGTATCAACTGAAGATATTTTATAACTGAATGTGTTTTCCGATGCATTTGAATTCTCGTCCACATAAATAGCAGGTAGATCAGCATCGAGGTCATCGTACAGTACATACTGGCTTCCTGATTTCCGATAAATATTATAATGATCGGTTCCAACATCAGGAGTTTTTTGCCAATACAGGGTTACTTTATTCTGTTCGTTCACTGATGCAAGGTTCAGTTCTTCATCTTGAAACACCTCGCCAACCACAACAGTCGCTGTATCGCCAAGAATGCAGCCTGTGGAATTATGAACCAATACAGAGTAGGAACCTCCGTTGTTTACCGGGATTGTCTGATTCTGAGATCCGGTTGACCAAAGGTAGCTTGTAAATCCATCACCGGCATCTAGTAGTAACTGATCGCCACTGCAGAAACGAAATTCTCCATTAGCAGGGAATGCCCCCAAATCGGCCATAGGAGGCTGATTTACAATGCCATTTGCCGAAGTTTCACAGCCTTCGTTGTCAGTAATAGTCACAAAATATTCACCTGCTTCAAGATTTGTTGCTGTGGCAGTATTTCCTGCCACACCTGCAGCCCACGCATAATCTACATCAGTGGTTGCTCCGCCATCAACAACAACATGAATGCTCCCGCTTGCAGCACCATAACATGTTGCATCGGTAATCTGCAATGTAATGTCATGTCCGTCGCCTTCGGTAACAGTAACTTCATCGGTAATGGTGCAATAGTAACTATCGGTTACCGAAAGGAAATAGTATCCCGGCGCAACATCTTCAAAAGTCTGATCAACACTTACAACCTGATTTTGGCTATTGTACCAGTAAAAACTACTGTAAGTTTCTGAGCCTCCGGATACATCGGCATATAAAACTCCGTTGGCATATCCGGGGCAAGTAATTGGTGTAGCATCAATGTCAAGCTGTAGTGGCGGCGATTGCGATATTGTTACAGAAACACCATCAGCACATCCATGGTCATCGGTTACGACTAATTGATAAACACCAATAGAGAGATTTTCAAGATCTTCATCAGTAGAATAAAAAACAGAGTTTTTTGTCCACGAGTATTCATAAGGGCTGGTACCCCCTTCAATGGTAACGTCAATTGAACCCGAGGAGTTTCCAAAGCAGTATACATCCACTTCGTCAACATCGCTGATCTCAAGTGCAGCAATCGGCTGTGTAATTTGCCAGGAACCGGTAGTGCTGCAATTGTTCACATCCGAAACAGTTAGGTAGTAAGTGCCTGCTGGCATATTGGTACGGTTAGCCCCCGAAAAATTATCGTTCCAATGATAGGTATATGGCAAGGTTCCACCGGTAACTGATGTTGTAATATCGCCAGTATCTCCATAGCAAGCCACAGCTTCACCGGTGCCTGATAATTGAAGTGCCGCAGCTGGTTGCGTAATAGTTACATTTCCTGATGCTTCACACCCATTTATATCTGTAACAGTATATGCATACATGCCGGCTGGAAGATTGGTTAAAGAAAACCCTGTATAGGAATCGGACCACTCAATTGAGTAGGGTGGAGTTCCGCCTGTTGGTGAAAGGGTGATACTGCCTGTGGCATTCCCATAACATAATACCTGAGTTGAGGTAATACCTACCTGAAGTACATTGGGTTGTTGAATGGTGTTTTGAATAATTTTTGTACATCCTATATTATCGGAAACAGTAACTTGATACATGTCTGGGACCAGATTTTCCATTAAAAGTTGCGAGTTATTTCCTGTATTCCAAATAAAACTACCGGGCGATGGAAGATCATGCATTTCAATCCACCCGTTGTTGTTGCCGTTGCAATCAATCTGACCCAAGGTCAGATAAGTTTCAATACCTCCATGGCCTTCAATGAAAATAATGCTATCAGCAATATAAGCTCCGGCATTATATACTCTTAGGTGATAAGCACTCGGAACGAGATTGTTAAACACCGGGTTATTTGAATTTTCAATACCACCATTGACCGTATAAATTACACCGGCAGGCGATGTAATTGTCAGGGTAGTAACCGGTGTATTACCCGAACCACAGGCAAATGCCGACAAAGTATAGGTGAGATTTGTATTACATGTCCGGCAAATCTTGTCGAGTCCATCTTCCTGATATCCAATCCATGTATAGCCCCAAGGGTCAAAATAACAATACGACACAGGGTTTGCAACAGCAATTGAAGTCCACGACGAAAGGTTATATGAGTAAAGCTCACCGGATTCAAAACTACAATATATCAAGCCCGACAAAGATGACATGGAATTTATAGCCTGATTGGTAGCAGCCAATGGATGCACTACAGCACTGGCTCCGGTGGTTCCATTCTGATAAAAATAAAGGTTTTCATCAGAGCCAATCATTACTCCTCCTAATGGGTTATTGGCAATCGATACGGGTCGCCCCACCGGAAATGCCGGAAGCACGTCAGCATCATAAAAAGTATCACCCTCACGATAGGTAATTCCACCATCACACAAAATCCATAACCTACCATCAATATCGTAAAATACCATATAGATTAAATTCGATGCCAAACCATCATCAGTGCTTATTTCATCGATTACAGCTGAGCCCTGAATAACGGAAACTTTTTCGTCGGTGGCCACATAAATCAAACCTGAAGCATCTGAAGTAATTGCATTCACATGGTCGTGTGTCAGGCCGTTTGAAGTTGTTATTTGAGTCATTGTTGTACCCTCCATTCGGGTAATCCCCGCTGTAGTACCAATCCATACAACATTATTAGCGTCTTTGTAAGTACAGGTAATTTCGTTCGATACCAATCCCTCGGTACTTGTATAGGTTCTCCATTTATAGTCGTCTACACAATTTAGCCCGGCATTGGTGGCAATCCAGAATTTCCCTTGATTGTCCCTATAAATATGATTTACGTGATTGTCGACGATATCTTTGTTGAAGCGTGTAATAAGGCTTTGATTTCCTCGATTGTAGCGGGTCAAACCCGAAAAGGGTGATCCTGCCCAGACTGAACCGCTTTGATCAATAAAAACACTGGTTACCACATTGGCAGTTAATCCGTCACTTATAGTATACAGATGATAACTGGCAGGGCTCTCATATTCGAACAAGCCAAGGCTCGACCCCAAATACAATATATTTTCGTCGTTCTCCGAAACACAAAGAACATTATTGTTGGGTAAGCCCTGTGCAGTTGTAATGGTATGCCATGTGGCAAAGTTATACTGGCTGAGTCCTCCATTTGTGGCTACTGCTATGCTTCCATTGCTAAGTTGAGTTATATCGTTTATGAGATTTCCTCCCAGTCCGTTGGCTGTAGTAAAACTTCGAAAACTTTCGCCATCATATTTGCTGAGTCCCGAAGCTGTTCCCATCCAAACATTGCCGTAACGGTCGCCATATATGGTTTTTACTGCATTGCTGATGAGTCCCTGCGAAGTGCTGAAAATTGTAAACACACTCCCGTCAAATTTAAAAGCACCGGCATTGCTTGTCCCCCCCCAGATATTTCCGGCAGCATCACCGCTAATGCACCAAACAGTATTCGAAGGTAGCCCGCTTCCAAGGTTATAAATTGTCCAGTTACTTCCGTCATAAACCGAAATTCCTCCTGCTGTTGCAGCCCATACGTCGCCATCGGAAGAACAATAAATATCATATATCAGGTTGTTGCCCAGTCCGTCTTCAGTGGTAAAGCTTGTCCAGGAAAAGCCGTCGTATCGTGTTATCCCTGCAGTTGTTCCAACCCATATATTGCCGTCGGAATCCTGAGATATGCACCTGGTGTTGTTTGATATAAGTGCCTGTGTAAGTTCGAAGTGCGTGGTTGATTGTGCTTGCACGTAAGCAATTACAGTAATTCCCAATGTGAGCGATAATAAAAATTTTCTCATGATTGGTGTCATTTGTTAGTTTATAAATGGTATTATTCAATGCCTAAAGATAGCAAACAGCTAATTGAAACACAAAATTATCTCATACTGTGTCCAAGAATTTATAAACCGCATGTATTAATATTTATCAGAAGACCTCTGAATGAAGTAAATTCGTTAGTATTACAGAAACCCTTGAACTTTAAGAACATTGAAGAGCATGTCCGAAAATAATATATTGTCTTTTCGTGTGTACCTTACATCAGTAAAAACCTGAGCCAAATTTTGTTTATTATTTTCAGCGACAAATTTCCTGCTGTCCTGGCGCGATTCTTTTTCAATATACAACGCCTCAATTTCCATATCTGAGTAGTCCTGATAGGTTTGAGAGTGAACTACAGCTCTCATGGGAAGTCTGTCGGTAAGCGCAGGTAATTCGGCGGGATACCCTATAACAAGAGTGGTTACAGGTACCACCCCTTTGGGAATATTGAGTATTTCAATGATTTTCGATGCAGTATAAGTTGTAGTTCCCAGATAACAAATTCCTAAACCATGAGCTTCTGCTTCAAGGCTGGCATTTTGTGCTGCGAGTAGTGCGTCTATCGCGGCGGTTACAAACGATAAAAAATTGTTATATGCACCGTCATCGGCATTTCTTAAGCGGCACCAACGTGTGAAACGGTTGAAATCAGCACAAAAAGTCATTACAACCGGAGCCTGCTGAACCATCGCCTGATTAAAATGGCAAGGTAAAAGACGCTCCTTAATTTCATTATCAGTGGTAACAATTATACTGTAAACCTGCATATTGCCGGTGGTACTTGCCCGCGTTGCTGCTTCCAAAATTTCATTCAGTATTGTATCACTAATGGGCTCTGGTTTGAACTTTCTAATTGAACGATGTTGGGCAATTTCTTTTATCATCATTTTATCGGTTATTTATTAATAAATTGGAAGCTGTATGGTTTATTTTATTTCTCTGATCAGCATTGCAAGGGCTGTATTGGCAGTGCGCACAATGTTGTTTTGCCGGTCGTTACCGAAATGATATTGGTGCGATTTTACTCCATTCTCGGTAGCCATCGCAATGCAAACTGTACCTACGGGTTTATCAGGAGTTCCACCGTCTGGTCCGGCTATTCCTGTGGTTGAAATGCTATAGTCTGCATGCATGGTTTGTTTTGCACCCGATGCCATTTGCTCAGCAACCTGGACGCTTACTGCACCAAACTGTTGCAGTGTTACAGGATCAACCCCTAGTATTTCTGTTTTTAACTGATTTGAGTATGCAACAACCCCCCCCTGATACCAGGCCGAACATCCGGGTATTTGTGTAAATAAATGAGAGATGTACCCGCCCGTGCAGCTTTCGGCTAACGAAAGTTTTTTGTTTCGTTGCAGGAGCAATTGCCCAATATTCATCTGAAAACTTTCATCATTCAACGCAATAATATATTCCGGAATAATTGAACATAATTCTGCATATTTTTTATCGAGCAATTGTGTCTGTTGTATACTTGCTTCGTAAATGCTCAACCTAAGCTTGATAATACCCTGAGATGGAAGAAAGGCCAATTTGAGGGAGGATGGCAGACAATTTTCAAAGCACCTCAGTTTGTCCGCAAGAAAAGCCTCGGGAATGCCGTGTGTTTGGATATACCGATGCTCAACAGGAGGCAACTTATAACATGAAATAAGCCTTGGAATAACTTCTTTCTCCATAAGGTCTTTCATTTCGTATGGTACTCCGGGCAGAGAAATAAGAATTTTTTTTCCTCTGCTGAACCACATCCCCGGCGCAGTACCCATTCGGTTAAGCAATGGAGTACAAGCAGCAGGTACCATTGCCTGATTTCGGTTTGTCTCTGTTAATGGATAGCCACGTTTTTCAACAAAACTTTTAATAAGCTCTAATGATTCATGATGTAATACCAATTCTGTCCCGAAATAGTCGCACAACACATTTTTTGTAATATCATCATTGGTTGGACCTAGGCCTCCGGTCATGATAATAACATCGGTTAACCCAAATGATGAATCGATGGCATTTTGGATATCGGTTTTAACATCACGCACCGAAAGGATACATTGCACTGCAAACCCGAATTGATTCAGGTTATTCCCTATCCATGCCGAGTTTGTATCAACAGTTTGCCCTATCAGCAGTTCATCCCCGATAGTAATAACTGTAATATCCATTGTTATACTTTCAGCCGGTCTTTGAAAGGCTCAAATGTCATAAAATCGGCATGATGAACTAAAAACGCTTCGGTGGTACGCTTTACCATGTCACCTTCACCGGCATGAGTTGCAACGATATGACATACTGCTGCCGGCACACCGCATGCTTCTGCTAACGAAACCCCGCTAAATGGGTGACGGAGGTATTTTCCGTAAATACCGACTTTACTTTTTCCATCAGAACCCATTTCATACTCAAGAAGTTTCCCTACGTCAGCAAGAATAGCTCCCGCAATCAGTACGTCCATGTCAACAGGTAAATCAGCGCCAAAAAACTCTTTGCATTTAACTCCGGCATCACGGGCAATATGCACAACCGCACGTTTATGGTCCATAAAACTTACTTTCAGATCGGGACCTGCAAG